>ENA-ORXT01001672-ORXT01001672.1-marine-metagenome-genome-assembly--contig:-NODE-1672-length-28790-cov-5.437572_pt1 | contig 28790 bp, 24 predicted proteins | sample MGYA00237868_ERZ511482 | MGnify/ENA metagenome assembly ERZ511482 | reverse complement strand
GAGTTTGTTGCTGCGAAGGGGCTTGAAGCCTCCGGCCGAATCTTGTCCGTGGGCGATAGTTTCATGTGGCCTGGATGTGGATTTGACAGAACGAGCTATACCGTTAGTGAGATCACCCGAAAGTTTGTCCTGATCAAATATAGTCGGGGAACACCACAACGAGATGGATATCAAGATACTGGTCAAATCAAGATATCGCTGGCAGACTAGAAACAAGCAGAACAAAATCAGACAGAACGACCGCGGGGCCAGACAATCTGTCACGGAGGAACGACCACGGGGGGGACGACCACGGGGCCAGGGAACGACCACGGGGCCAGGGAACGACCACGGGGCCAGGGGAACGACCACGGGGAACGACCACGGGGAACGACCACGGGGAACGACCACGGGGCCAGACAATCTGTCACGCCCGTGAGAGGATGGGAGGGAGCGTCCAGCGTGGTACCACAGCTCGGAACGGCAACCCTCGTACGCCGGGCAAGTCAATCCTTGTCGCTATTGTCAAAATGGCTTTCAAGCCGATTGCCGCTTTAGTGAAGCTGATCCTCAATATTGACGAGGAGCGACCGACCACGGGGTCAAGAGCGACCACGGAAGGAGACGACCACGGGGCCAGACGGAGACGACCACGGGGCCAGACATAGACAACCTGTCGCCCCTTGGAACTTGCGGGCCACTCTGGAGGAACTTGGCGACCCCGTGCAGGCGCTCTGTGGCGTGATGCCAAGAAGGACCACAAATTGATTAAAATGATCAATTTGACTATTTTAACCAAATTATGCTACCCTTCAGCATGACGACGATTTCTGCATCTGAAGCCAAAACTCATTTTGGAGCCTTGATGGATAAGGCTCAGAAGGAGCCGGTGACGATTGAAAAACAGGGCCGACCGGTCGCGGTTGTGATCTCATTTGAGGAGTATCAAGAGCAGTATGGACAAGCTCCGTCTCACGACGAGAGGAAGCAGGCCCTGGCATTTCTGAAGAGCTGGGGGAAGCGCCCTGCCAACGCCCGGACCAAAAGTGCCCTTGAAGGAGACATCAAGGGGCAGGCGATCTGGGATAAATACACCGAGCAGGGATGAAGATATTTTTCGACACCAATGTCCTGCTCGATGTGGCCTTGAGGCGTGCGCCTCATTTCGAAAAATCTCAGGCCATTCTATCTGATGCGGTCGAGAACCACGCTTGTTTTCTGTCGTGGCACACCGTCTCCAATCTTGCCTACATTCTAGGTAAGCTCGAAACAAAAGAAGACGCGCTGACTTTCATCCAGGAAATCACCAAGGTGTGCACGATCGCCCCTGTGGAGCACAAGGACCTTGCCGTCGCCTTACAGCACAACAGTGGCGATTGGGAAGATGCGATGCAGATCGCGTCGGCACTTGCCGTGCAGGCAGAAGCGATTGTGACTCGTGATCCGAGAGGATTCAAAAAGTCTTCCATCCCTCTCGTCAACCCGACGACGCAGTAGCAAGACCGGCCGAAGTAGGCGAGAGCTGAGGCTACTTCACCACGGGGGCGAGGTAGATGTTCTTGTACTTCACTGAGGTGTGATCGCCCTGCAGGTAGATCGGGCCGGGGGCGGTGGGGTCGGTGTGGATGGCGCCGCCGGTGGGGCCGTTGACCGGCTGGTTGTCGATCACTTTGACGCCGTTGAGGACGACGGTGACGTGTCGATCGACAAGGGTCAGATCGTAGACTTGCCATTCGCCGGGGGCTTTGCCGGCATTCACCGAAGGAGCGATCTTGCTGAAGATGGCCCCCACTCCGGAGATGCCCTGCATCCGGCTGTCACGATCGACGACCTGGGCCTCGTACATGCCTCGCAGGTAGACGCCGCTGTTGCGGTCGGCTTCGATGAGGAATTCGATGTGGAGCCAGAAGTCCTCGAACTCATCCTCGGTACGGAGGTTGGCGTAGGCACCCGTGGCGCTGAAATCGGTCTTCGGGGTGATGTTCACAAGGAGCCCGTCTTCGACCGTCCAGCCGTTGACCTTGTCGGCTTCATGGGGCCGCCAGCCGGTGAGGTCCTTGCCATTGAAAAGCGCGACCGGATGACCGAAGCGCACCTTCGACAAGTCGGGTGCGGTCTCCGGCATGGGCGGGATTCGTTTTCCGGTGAAACGGGTGGTCTCGCCTTGGGTGCCGTCGTTCTTCCCTCGTGTAATGGTGCCATCGAGTTTGCCGTCGGTGATCCCGACCTCGACGCTCTGCTGCAGGAAGACCTTGTCACCCTTGGCTTTGCGTTTTGGCTTCAGCGGAAATTTCACGCGGCCGCCGGTGACCTCGGTGATTTCGAACGGGCCCTCGGGACCAACATAGATCCGCATGTGAGCGAGTTGCTTGCCGTCCTCTTCACGGAGGCTCATCCAGGCGGGTTCGCCCGATTCGAGGGAAAGCGTCCAGTCGCCCTTGAGGTCTTCAGGGATAGGTTCGGCCCGCAAGGCCGCGATCGAACTCAGGCTCAGCAAGGTGAGCATCAGAAGGTCTTGAAAAGAGCGGGGGCGGCACATGAGCGAATTCTGACTGATCGGCTTCGAGCATGCAACCGTTGCGACCCTCCGGGGGGAACCGCCGATTCGGAAGGTAAGACCATTTACAAGGTGATCTTGGTTGAATAGTGATTTTGAGTGGGTTTGGATTCAGCGCCTTCGGCGAAGATTTGGAGACGGCAGATCTCGTTGCCGCTGAGGGTATTACGTCCTCGTCACGGGGCAGGCCCCGCTCCTCGTCCGCGCCTACTCAGCAACAACAATACCTTGCCGGTTCCAACCCTCTAACTTTGTAAATGGTTTCAAGTTGCATGGCGAAGCTGAGAAGACGGTGATCCCTGAGGCTGTTCCGTAGATAGTTCGTGGACGCCATCCTGCGGGATCGCAAGCCGTGGATCGACGTCGCGACGTCGCTCAACATGACGGTTCCGGGGATCATCGCTCACCAGTCTGCTCTTAACGATGGTGAGCTGATGAAGGTGCCGCAGTACTCGATGTAGCGTTGGGTGCCTGGCGGTTCGACGCAGGCGCCGTCGCGGACCTCGAGCGAAACAAGCGCCTTGATCACGGGCCCGATCCTGATATCCCGATGAGATGAAATGGACCGTCCTACTCTGCTCGATTTTTGTCATACTGCCCTCTGCGGCGGAGCCTGTCTCGACTTCGGAAGAGCTGGTGGCAGCGGTTCAGAGTGGTGAGGAGGGGGCCGTCATCGAAATCGGGCCGGGCGAGTTTCTGCTCTCGGCTCCGCTTGAACTGAAGAGGGGGATGACCATGTCCGGCTCGGGGATCGGCCAGACCATTCTTCGGGGTACCGCGTCGTGGAAGCCTGCCACAACCACCCTGCCTGATCCCGAGATGCGCACGAAAGGCATGGATACCCGCGCGTATCTCATCCGAATTGAAGACAAGGCGGCCGACGTCACGATCGCCAATCTCACGCTCCGTGGTCCGCAGCTCCACGGCGCGATCTTTGGGTTTGGCAATGAGAACCTCCACCTGCATCACCTCGCGATCGAGGATGTTCTCTGGTCGGGAATTCGGACCTTCTCCATGCAGGGTGCGAGGATCCACGACTGCGAATTCGTCGATGCGGGTGGCCGATGGCAAAAGGGCAAGCCGGGCGAAAAGGGGGGCATCACTGGAGGAGGAATTTTTGCCATCTGGATGAAGGACAGCGAGATTGCGCACAACCGTTTCACTCGGACGCAGATGGCCAAGGCGGACGAGTACTACGGGATCAAGGTTCGCCAGGCCGTTCGCTCGCGCATTCACCACAACACGATCGAGGTGAATTTCTCGATGGAATTTCCTTTTGAAAACGATCAGGACAACGAGATCGATCACAACGTTTGCAGCGGGACGATTTCCATTCCCAAGCACGCAGGCGGGCCCGTTCCCGAGAGTGGGCGTACTTTCTGGATTCATCACAACCTGTTTAAAAACAGCTACGCAATCGAGTTCGTCCGCAACGGAGTGGAGATCGACCACAACCTCTTCGATTTTGATCCCGCCAAGGACCACGGGAATCTCATCTCAGGATTTGGCAAAGCGCCCGCCAAGGGTCCCGCCAGTTTTCACAACAACATGGTGAACAATCCCGGTCGGGGTGTCATCTGGATCAACGAGCCGTACGATCGTCTCGAGATCCGAAACAATCACATCGTGACCCGGACAACGGTGACGCCGAGAACCGAAGGCCTCTTCGGCTTCAACCAGGAGAGCGACTTCAAGACAATTGCCATTCGCGACAATGTCATCGAATGCATCGGCCAGCCCCGACCTCTCCTCCGGAACGAAGAGAGCTACGGCGCCAAGATCGAGAACAATTCCTTGGTCAACATGTCCGATCGTGGCCGCTATAAAAACCCCCAGACAAAGGCTCCGCAGGGCCTCGAGGCTCCGCTCTCATTTCGCTGCGGAGTCCATGGGGAAGTTCAAGTGGAGGGCTGGAAGGTCACCTCTACGGAGTGAGGTCAGCCCCGTTGCGGGCATGCCTACTGGGCCTTGGGATCGGCTATTTCGACTCGCACACTTTCTTCAAGTTCTTCAGTTCGGCGTTGTCCGATCACTAAGAAAACGCGATCGCTCTGCAATCCTCTTAAATCCCGATGGTAACTCCTTCCCACTACCTGCTGCGGCGTTTTCTGCTGCGCGTGCTTTGCCTCCGCGCGATTCCCGTGACGGGTTCGTTCCGGAGTCGGGTTCGCGAGAAATTGCTCACGCTCGGATGGCCGGAGAACGAAGGATATCATTCACAGGGGGGGCAGGATCGTTATTGCGATCAATTCCTGCTCGGGATGAAGCGGAACGGCTTCTTTGTGGAGATCGGCGCCAACGACGGGGAGACCTTCAGCAACTGTCTCTACTTTGAAGAAGAGCGTGGCTGGAAGGGGCTTTGCCTCGAGCCGAATCCGAGCGCTTTTTCGAAGCTGGTGTCCAGACGACCGACGGCTACGAATTTGAATCTCGCAGTGGGGTCAGCCTCTGCAGAGCTTGAGTTTCCGATTGTCACCGATCCTGAGGAGTCGCTGTATGCGTCTCGGGACAAGCCGTCTGCCGAAGGGACGGCAACCGTTCGCCAGGTTGATCTGCCGACACTTTTCGAGGAGCACGGCGTCCGCGAGGTGGACCTTCTCTCGATCGACGTGGAAGGGGGCGAGGAGGAAATTTTGGCGACGCTTGCGGGGACGGAGGTGCGGCCGCGGGTGATTTGCGCGGAAGAGAATACGGTACCTGAGGAGATGGACCGAGTGCTGGAGGGGCTCGGGTATGCGATCGATGCTCGGGTCTGGCCGGATCGAATTTACGTTCGCGTTGAAGGTGGTTAGGACCAATGGCGATTGGCTAAGGGCCTTCTTCGGCAAAACTCACAAGGATCGAAGACGGTCGGATCAATGGTCAAGGTAGGGCGGGGCATCCCTGACCCGCCGTCGTGGCAAGCAGGCAACGCGAGGCGGTCGCTGGGCGCTCCCTTCGGCGGGTCCGGAGGCCCGCGCCCTACCACAGATGGCAATTCCTAGACCAGCCTTCATAGAAGAAGGCCATTCCTTGCTTCACCAAGCGCCGATCCAAGTGCGATGCGTCCTGAATGGCATCGTCGATCTACAGAGTGCCGAGGCGTTCGACGATGGCATCGACGTCGAACACGCAGCCGCCCCAGCTGCCGCCGCTGGCGTTCTGGAGGGCGGCCCAGAGACGGGTGTCGTCGGGTAGGTCGGGATGCTGCCGCAGGTCGGGGTGGGGGACCCGTTTCGATAGATCGACTTCGGTGTGGAGCGTGCCGGTGAGGTTTCTGACGTCGATCTCGATGGCGACGGGATCACCGTCGCGGAGCTTGCCGATGGGGCCGCCGCTCATCGCTTCGGGGCTGACGTGACCAATGCAGGCGCCGGTGGAGACGCCGGAGAAACGGCCGTCGGTGATCAGCGCGACGTGCTTGCCAAACTCCAGGTATTTTAAGGCGATCGTGATCTGTGCGGTCTCGGGCATGCCGGCGCCGACGGGGCCGATGCCGATGAGGACCATGACGTCACCCTTTCGGATTCGGTCCTCGCCGGTGGATTTCACGGCGGCGATGGCGGCCTCCTCCGAGCAGAAGATTCGGGCCGGCCCTTCGTGGCAGTAGACGCCGTCCTCTCCGATCATCGATGGGTCGATGGCAGTGCTCTTTACCACGGATCCTTCGGGGCAGAGGTTGCCGGTGGGGAAGGTGACGGTGCTGCTGAAACCGCGTTCCGGCGAGCGGATGACGTCGTTGGCGTCGATCCCGTCGAGGGTTCTCAATTTCTCGCGCAGGATCTGGCGGCGTTCGGAGTGCTCCCACCATTCGAGGTTGTCGCCGAGGCTTTGACCGGAGGCGGTGCGCGCGTCGAGTTTCAGGAGACCGAGGTCGCGGAGATGGAGCATCACTTCGGGGACACCTCCGGCGAGGAAGACCTGCACGGTGGCGTAGCCGTGCGGTCCGTTGGGGATCGCGTCGACGAGGCGCGGGACGGAGACGTTGACTCGCTGCCAGTCCTCGACGGTCGGTCTTCGCAGGCCGGCGGCGTGAGCGATGGCGGGCAGGTGAAGGATGAGGTTGGTCGAGCCTCCGAAGGCTGCGTGGGTGACGAGGGCGTTGTCGATCGAGTCGTCGCTGAGGAGGTCTCGAGTGGTGATCCCGGCTTGCTGCATTTCGAACAGTGCTTCGCCGGAACGGAAGGCGAGGTCGCGCCAGATCTCCGCGCCGGAAGGACTCAGGGCACCGTGGGGAAGGGTGAGGCCCAGGGCTTCGGCGACGACCTGGGCCGTGGCGGCGGTGCCGAGAAACTGGCAGCCGCCGCCGGGGGTGCCACAGGCTTTGCAGCCGAGCTCGGCGGCTTCCTGAAGGGTGATCTCGTCGTGGGCAAAACGCGCCCCGATGGTCTGAATCTTGCCGAGGTCCTCGCCTTCCTCGGTGAGGAGAGTGACGCCACCCGGAACGAGCACGGTGGGGAGATCGGGAAGCCCCGCGAGCGCCATCATCATCGCGGGCAGACCCTTGTCGCAGGTGGCGACGCCGAGCACGCCTTTCGCGGTGGGGAGCGAACGGGCGAGGCGGCGAAACACGATCGCCGCATCGTTGCGATAGGCGAGGGAATCAAACATGCCTTTGGTGCCCTGGGTGCGTCCGTCACAGGGGTCGCTGACAAATCCGGCGAAGGGAATCCCACCGCGGGCCGAGAGCGCGCGGGCGGCTTCTTCCATGAGCAGGCCGACTTCCCAGTGGCCGGTGTGGTAGCCGAGGGCGACGGGGGATCCATCCTCGCGGCGGATGCCGCCTTGGGTCGATAGCAGGACAAACTCCGGCCCACCGAGCTTTCGAGGGTCCCAGCCCATGCCGGCGTTTTGGGTCCAGCCGAAGAGGTCGCCGCTGGCCGCCTTGGCGAGGAACTCAGCGTGGAATGGCAGTTCGCCTGAGGGTCCGGCCGCGGTGGTTCGCAGCTCGTAGATCCTTTCGTTGCCGGAGTCGAGCATGATGGGCGGGCGCCTTAGGCGACGGGGTTCTCGAGGGTGCCGATGCCGTCGATGGAGATGCGGATGACGTCGCCGCTGGCGAGGGTGAAGTCGGAGTCGGGGACCACGCCGGTGCCGGTCATGAGGAGAGCGCCGACGGGGAACTCGTTGTCCTGAAAGAGAAAGCCGGAGAGTTCCTCGAAGCCCCGCTTGATCTGGGCGACGTCGATTTCTCCGGCGAAGACCTCTTGCTCGGCGCGCTCGATCGTAATCTCGATTTTGGAACTGGAGTCGATGGCGTCGGCTCCGACCACGAGGCAGGGCCCGAGGGCGCAGGAGGCGCGGTAGACCTTTGCCTGGGGCAGGTAGAGCGGGTTTTCTCCTTCGATGGAACGGGAGCTCATGTCGTTGCCGATCGTGTACCCGAAGACGCGGCCGTTGGAGTTGAGTGCGAGCGTGAGCTCGGGTTCGGGGACATCCCAGGTGGAGTCGGAGCGGATGCCGACCGGCGCGAGGTGACCGCGGGCCCGGGCCGCGGTCGCCTTGAAGAAGAGTTCGGGTCGCTCGGCCTCGTAGACCAGGTCGTAGAAGCGGTCGCCGCCCGAGCTCTCGCTCTCTTCCATGCGTGCGGTGCGGCTCTGGAAATAGGTGACCCCCGCTGCCCAGATCTCCTGGCTTCCGAGGGGTGCCAGGAGCGGGCCTTCGGGTTGCTGCGCTTTCTCGCCCGCAGCGAAATTCTGTTCGGCGTAGCCCTGAGGGTCCGAGGAGGTGAAGAGTTCGTCGAAGTCGAACGCTGGGGCATCCACAAACGAGCCGTCCTTTTCCATTGTGCAGCTCTCGGCGTCTCTATAAACACGAATCATCGTGGACGCACCGTAACGGGCGGCCCGCATTTGGCAATCCTCCCACCGACACCCGATGATCACTCTTCTCGCTCAAGGCCCGCTTCCGGTGGGCTCGCTCATTGCCCTGCTGATCTTTGGGATCGCGTTCCTGCTGGTACTCATCCTGCGCTTCAAGATGCAGGCTTTTCTGGCGCTGATCTGCCTTTCCATCGTGGTGGCCATCGGTGCGGTCTACGTCAACGGCAAGCCGGAGGAGGCAAAGGTGACCGCAGGGTCGTGGAGTCCTGAAGGCGTGCGCCTGACGATCCCCGACCACGGCCGAGAGGTCGGGGCCAAGCTCGCACTCTCGGGTGCCGAGCCCGTCGTCTACAACAGCCGCACCTACGAGGTGGCCGAGGTCATCGACGCCGACAGCTTGCTGCTCGCCGAGGATACCCGAGCGCTTCAGGAAGCACGGATGAACGCCGGGCCCATCGTGCTCGGGGGAGAGGTCAGGAATCCCTACGCCGTCAATCTGGCGAACATCGGTGGCGACGTCGGCAAGAGCATGGGCAGCGCTCTCGGGTTTCTCGCCACCATCATCGGCATCGGTGCCATCTTCGGTGCTCTGCTCGAGCACAGCGGAGGAACCCAGGCGATTGCAAAAACGCTGCTCCGGATGTTCGGCGACCGGAAGGCGCCGTGGGCGATGCTCCTCACCGGGTTCATCGTTTCCATCCCCGTCTTCCTCGACGTGGCTCTGGTGATTCTTGCGCCGATCCTGTACGCGCTGGCGAGGGACACCAAGAAGTCGCTTCTGATCTTCGGACTCCCGCTGGTGGCAGGCATGGCGGTGACGCATGCCTTTGTCCCGCCGACGCCCGGCCCGGTCGCGGTGGCGGTGATGCTCGACGTCAACCTGGGCTGGGTCATTCTCTTCGGTGTTCTGGTGGGGCTGCCTACGGCACTCATCTGCGGGCCGCCGCTCTGCCGCAGGGTGGCCGGTTTCGTGGACGTCTCGATGCCGTTGATGGCGGAGGAGGGAGAAGAAATCGAGGAGGCGCAGCTCCCACCCTTCGCGTTGATTCTCGGCCTCATCGCGCTGCCGATTCTGCTGATCCTCGCCCGGGCCGTCCTCGAGCAGAAATCGGTCGCTCCCCTGTTGGGTGGGATGGCGCCGATCCGCGACATCGTTCTCTTTGTCGGTCATCCGATCATCGCGCTGCTTGGCTCCACGCTTCTTGCCGGTCTGTTTCTCTCGAAGCGAAGGGGGGCAAGCCGAGAGCAGATCCTCGATCTGTGCACCAAGGCGCTTGGCCCCGCAGGCATCATCATCCTGATCACGGGGGCAGGAGGTGTCTTCAAGGGGGTGCTCAGCTCCACGGGCATCGCGGTCGCGCTGAAGGATCTTTTCGAAAATGCCGGGATCTCGGTGCTGATTCTCGCCTGGATTTTCGCCACCCTCGTCCGCATCGCTCAGGGTTCCGCGACGGTGGCCATGCTGACGGCGGCGGGACTGATGCAGGCCTTTGTCGGACCGGAGACCTCGAATCAGCTCAAGGCGCTGATCACCGTGGCGATCGCCTCGGGTGCGACCGGCTTTTCCCATGTCAATGATTCCGGTTTCTGGATGATCTCCCGTTACCTGGGCATGAACGAAAAACAGACCCTCAAGACCTGGTCGGTGGTCTCGATCGCGATCTCGCTGGTGAGCTTTTTCATCATCCTGCTGCTAAGTTTCTTCGTATCGTTACTGTAGAACTTTGTCCTCGGATGAAAAATGGGGACCCTCCGCGAGGTATTCGCGACCTGTCTCATGCGCTTTCTCTTTGCTACCATTCTCGTCGCCGCACCCGTTTTTGCTGCTGACGAAATCGACTTCCATCGCGACATCCGTCCCGTCCTGTCCAAGAACTGCTATTTCTGCCACGGCCCCGATGCGGAAGAGCGGAAGGCGGACCTCCGCCTGGACACCTACGAAGGGGCGATCGAGGACCGCGACGGCGCACGTGCCATCGACCCCGCCGACTTGGCTGACTCGGAATTCATCTATCGGATCAAGACGGACGACGAGGATGATCTCATGCCTCCCCGCAAGTCGCACAAGCAGCTGACTTCGGCCGAGATCGATCTCCTCACCCGGTGGGTCGAGGCTGGTGCCGAGTACAAGGACCACTGGGCCTTCGTCACGCCACAGGCGGCGGCGCTCGCTCCAGTGGAGTGGGGGCGCAACCCGATCGACGCCTTTGTTTTTGAAGATCTCGAACAGAGCGGGCTCGCACCCTCTCCCGAAGCTCGTGCCGACGAGTTGATCCGACGGCTATCGCTCGACCTCACCGGACTCCCGCCCGCGCCCGAGCGCGTCGAGGCCTTTGTGCAGGCTCATGCGAAGAACCCCGAGCAGGCCTACGAGGAACTGGTCGACGAGATTCTTGCGTCAGCGGCCTACGGCGAACGCATGGCGCTGGCGTGGATGGACCTGGCTCGCTACGGCGACACCTCGGTCATGCATGCGGACGGTCCCCGCGAGATGTGGCACTGGCGCGACTGGGTCATCAACAGCTACAACGACAACAAGCCGTTCTCCGACTTCCTTCGCGAGCAGCTGGCCGGCGATCTCCTTCCCGATGCCACCCGCGCGCAGAAGATCGCGAGCGGATTCAATCGCAATCACGCCACCTCCGACGAGGGCGGCGCCTTCCCCGAGGAACTCCGCGTCGATTACGTCGTCGACCGGGTTCAGACCACCGCCAACGTCTTCCTCGGTCTGTCGATGGAGTGCGCCCAGTGTCACGACCACAAATACGACCCGATCTCCCACAAGGAATACTTCGAATTCTTCGCTTACTTCAACAACAACGCGGACAGCGGCATGCAGTCGCGCAAAGGGAACGCGGCGCCCATGGTGGAGTTCAGCACCGGAATCGACGAGGCTGCCGTGAGCGCCGTCGATGCGAAGCTGAAGGCGCAGGACGCCAAGGCGGCCGAGCGGCGCAAGCAGGCCGGGCCTGGGCTCAAGAAGTGGCTCGCCGCGGCCAAGCCGGAAGAGGTGCTTCCACCCGAGCCGACCGATCACCTGCACCGCTTTCTGTTTGACGATCTCGACTTCCTCGAAGGTGAAGAGAACCCCGCCGAGATTGCAGTCATCACCAAGCGCGAGGGTGCGGGTGCGGCGATCAAGTTCAAAGGGAAGAAAGCGATCGCTCCCCAAGGTCTGGAGACGACTCCGAACCTGCCACTCGACGCTCCCTTCACCGTCGCCTACTGGGTCAGGATGCCCGCCAAGGCGCCGGGTGCGAGCGCCATCGCCTCCGACTTCGGGCCGAACTTCCGAGGCTGGGACCTCTATTTTTCAGGCCGTCGCCCGGTCGTCCACATCCTCCAGTCCTGGCCCGGCAACGGCCTGAAGGTGAGCGCGAAGAAGGAAATTCCCGCCGACCAGTGGGCGCACGTATCCTTCACCTACGACGGCTCGCGCAAAGCCAAGGGGATCACCCTGCGCGTCGATGGCGTGAAACAGGATCTCAAGCTCGACAGCGACAATGCCAAGCCTGACGCCAGCAACGACAACGAGGCTCCTTTCCTGCTCGGCGGTCGCGGCGGCAACAACTTCTTCAAGGGTGAGGTCGATGATATCCGGTTCTACGATCGCGTGCTTGAGGATATTGAATTGAGCTCCCTGTGCCCGGGGCCCGTTCCTGCGGCCCTCGCCACTGCGGAAGCGGAGCGTACCCCCGAGCAGACGAAACTTCTCACCGAGCACTTCTTCGCCGCAGTGGACAAACCGAGCATGAGCATTCTTGCGGGCAGGAAGGTGCTCGAAGAAGAGCGGGCCGACCTGACCAGGAACGAGAAGAAATTCTCGTCCATGATCATGGGGGACCTCCCTGAGAACAAGAAGCGGCTGACCTACATCCTCGATCGTGGGCAGTACGATGCTCCGAAAAAGGACGAGCCCGTGGAGCCCGGCGTGCCTGCCTTCCTGCCTGAGTTTCCTGCGGACGCCCCCGCGAACCGTCTGGGTCTGGCCGACTGGATGCTGCTGCCGGATCATCCGCTCACGGCTCGGGTGACCGTCAACCGCTATTGGGCAATGCTCTTCGGCCGCGGTCTCACGCCGAGCATCAGTGACTTCGGCAACCAGGGCGCGATGCCGACGCACCCCGAGCTGCTCGACTGGATGGCGCGCGACTTCATCGATTCCGGCTGGGACGTCAAACGCACCCTTCGTCAGATCGTGACCTCCTCGACCTACCGCCAGACGGCGGCCCCGGCACCGGGTCTTCGCGAGGTTGATCCCGAGAACCTGCTCCTCGGTCGCGCCCCTCGTTTTCGGATCCAGGGAGAGTTCGTGCGTGACTTCGCTCTCGCCGCCAGCGGGTTGCTGGAAGACGAGATCGGCGGCCCCGGCGTGAAACCCTATCAGCCCGCCGGACTCTGGAACGAGGTCTCCATCAACAAGGGACTCCATTTTACTCAGGACAAGGGTGAGAAGCTCTACCGCAAGTCGATGTACACGTACTGGAAGCGGTCCGCACCGCACCCGGGCATGACGATCATGGACGCCCCCACCCGGGAGAAGTGCACCGTGCAGCGAGCGCGCACCAACACGCCTCTGCAGGCGCTCTACACGCTCAATGACGTGCAGTTCGTCGAGGCCTCGCGCGCTTTGGCCGAGCGGATGATCAAGGAAGGTGGGCAAGACCTGGCCGGACGGATCGACCGCGCCTTCCAGATCTGCGTTTCCCGGTCAGCCGAAGCTCGCGAGCAGGAAATCCTGCAGCGCGAGTACGAGGATCAGCTTGCCTCGTTCCAGGCCGAGCCGGAGCGGGCCAAGGCCTACCTCGCTCATGGAGAATCGCCGCGCGATGAAAGCATCCCGGTCGCCGAACACGCCGCACTCGCGGTGGTGGCCAACCTCATTCTGAATCTCGACGAAACCCTGACACGCGACTAGACCGATGAACCCGATCAACGAACTCGACCTCCGGATGAACCGGCGCAACCTGCTCCTGCGCACCGGCTATGGTGCCGGCGCAGCCGCGCTATCGACTCTCCTCAATCCCTCGCTCCTCCAAGGCAAGGCTGCCACGGGTGGCGCGGGCGCCTCGGCGGCAGCCGGCTCGGCCGAACAGTTCGGCGGACTCCCCGGGCTGCCCCACTTCGCTCCCAAGGCCAAGCGCGTCATCTACCTTTTCATGGCTGGCGGACCCTCGCAGCTCGACATGTGGGACCACAAGCCGTCCCTCGAGAAGCTCCACGGTCAGGAGCTTCCGGACGAGGTGCGCAACGGCCAGCGTCTCACTGGGATGACCTCGCGCCAGAAGTCCTTCCCCATGGTGAAGAGCGCCTTCGAATTCTCGCAGCACGGGGAGAGCGGCCGCTGGGTGTCCTCCCTTCTTCCGCACACCGCCAGGATCGTCGATGACATCGCGGTCCTGAAAGGCGTCAACACCGAGGCCGTCAATCACGACCCCGGCATCACCTTCATCAATACCGGCAACCAGCAGCCCGGCAATCCCTCCATGGGGGCGTGGCTCTCCTACGGCCTCGGCTCCGAGAACCAGAACATGCCGTCCTACGTCGTCATGGTCTCACGCGGCGATGGCAACCTTCAGGCACTCTACAGCCGACTCTGGGGCTCGGGCTTTCTTCCGGCCCAGCACCAGGGCGTCAAGCTGCGCGGCTCGGGCGATCCCGTGCTCTATCTCGCCAATCCGGAGGGGATCACTCGTTCCGACCGACGCCGCACCCTCGACGCCTTGGCGGAGCTCAACAGTGCCGAGTTCGACCGCTTCGGTGATCCCGAGACCCAGGCGCGCATCTCGCAGTATGAGATGGCCTTCCGCATGCAGGCTGAGGCACCCGAACTCTGCGACATCTCCAAGGAACCCGATCACGTCTTCGAAGCCTACGGCGAGGATGCCCGTACCCCGGGGACCTTCGCGGCCAACTGTCTTCGGGCGCGTCGTCTCGCGGAGTCCGGAGTGCGCTCCATCCAGCTGTTCCATCGCGGCTGGGACCAGCACAACAATCTCGAGAGGAATCTTGCTGGTCAGTGCAAGGACATCGATCAGGCCAGCGCGGCCCTCGTCAGCGACCTCAAGGAGCGAGGCATGCTCGATGACACCCTCGTGGTCTGGGGCGGCGAGTTTGGTCGCACCGTCTACCAGCAGGGCAAGCTCGGCGATCCGAAGGCGGGGCGCGACCACCACGGTCGGGCCTTCTCCGTGTGGATGGCTGGGGCCGGAGTGAAGCCCGGCATCGAGTATGGAGCGACGGACGACTACGGCTACAACATCGTCGAAGGCGGCGTCCACATCCGCGACCTCAACGCCACCATTCTCGACCAGCTCGGCATCGATCACGAGCGACTCACTTTCAACTACCAGGGGCTCGACCAAAAGCTCACTGGCGTGGAGCACGCACACGTAGTGAAGGAGATTCTATCGTAAGTCCATCTACAAAGTTGGATGGTTGGAATCGGTGAGGGATTTTTGTTGCTGAGTAGGCGCGGTAGCGAAATCTGGTCGCGGAGGACAATCGTAGCTGGGATCGCAATGGGCGTATTGCGCAAATAGCAGGGGTTCCAATCGGGAAAGCTCCGCTCAAATCTCAAGATAGTCGCCGGGCGACGCTTGGCGAATGCCCTCCGATACCTGATCAATACGAGCGCTGAGTTGAGGCCACGATGCGATGCGAAGTACCACGATGCCAATCTTCCGACCGGTCAGGTCTTGCTGATACTGCAGGTTGGTGTCGGTCGTGATGAGGAGATCGTATTCAGCTTCCTCGGCGGCCTGAAGAAGGTCGCCGTTCTCAAGTTGCGACCACCCCAGTTCGGCCGCCGTATCGACGACGTGCGGGTGCAGGTAACGCCGCGGCGGAACCGGTGTCCCCTGATGAAAGAGGAGTTTCACGCGGCGCAGTCACTCAGGCCCGAAGACGCGAAGGCCAAGACGACCTCGAGTTGCTGGCGTCTGACCCCTGGATACCACTCGAGAAAGTCGTCGATGCTCGCGCCATCGTTCAGGACCTGGAAAAACGTGGTCACAGGGAGCCGCGTATCTCGAAACACCCAGACACCACTCACCTTGTTGGGGTGGCGTTCCACCTCCGAGCAGTCAGACCAGTTCACCATGAAAGCTAAGCCCGAAGGGTGACTCTTCAACAACTGATCGATTGACTGCTTTTCGGAGCTACCCCTGAGCGGACACTTGATCTTTCTTGTCTTGCTGGGTGCACTCTACATCCTCGGCTGTCTCCGCTTCACCGATTGGCTCACGACGTCTGACGATTTATGCTGGTTTGTTCCTCCTCGACGGGATGTCAGAGCCCACCGACGGCGCTCCCTCCGTCTCCTTCCAAGCCAGCGAGGTGGGCAGTGCAGTTGAGGAGCCTGGCTTCGTAGCGACCGGTCTCGGAGTCGTGGATGAGGTGGTTCACACAGGTGTTGGCGTGGCCGAGTTCCTCCATGCGCTCGAGGCCGTATTCCTCCAGGAGGGCACCGAGGATGATCCTCAGAAATCGGCCGTGGGCGATGACGACGACCCGCTTTCCGGCCTCGGCGGCGACGATGCGCTCGACGGCAGCAAGGCCTCGGCGGGCGACGGTATTGACGGATTCTCCACCTTCGACGCCGAAGTCGAAATTCCCCTGACTCCATTCGGTTTTCATCTCGGCAAAGGCGGCGAGGACTTCTTCGGAAAGAGGCTCGCCTTCAAGGATGCCCCAGCTCATTTCCTCGAGATCGGGATCGGGGGGCAGGATGGATCGTCCGCAGCGCTCGGCGACGGCGGCGGCGGTCTGGCGCGCGCGACGGAGGGGGCTGCCGCAGACGGCGTCGATGGATTCGCTGGCAAAGCGTTCGGCGAGCGCGGCGGCCTGGGCCCGTCCGGTATCGTTGAGGTCGATGTCAACGCCTCGTCCCTGGACGATGCCGGCCTTGTTGTAGTCGGTTTCGCCGTGGCGGACGAGAAACAGATGGGTCTTCATGCGGGCTCCTCGCTGTCGAGCATCTTCTCGATGACGGATTTCGCGACGACGTGCTTGGTGCCGCAGCGGGGGCAGTCGGCGACGATCTCGGTGTCGCCCTGGAACAGTTCCTCCACCTGCCCCTTGCCCATGCGGGAGAGGACTGCGGCGAGAACTTCCCCTGAGCAGCCGCAATCAAGTCGGTAGCTGCGCTGCTCGAGGAGGGAGAGGGATTCGTCCTGGTCGAGGCGCCGGATCTGGTCGGCGTCGAGACCGGCCAGCCATTCCAGGTCGCAGTCGGGCTGGGCGCTGATGAGGACGACGTCCTCCTCGTCGTCGTGGCGGAAGAGACGGGCGAGGCGCTGCTCGCTCTGCTCGTAGTATTCCTCGACGGCGCCGAAGACGTGGTCGCTCTCAAAGGTGATCTGGCTGGATTGCAGTCCCTCCTTTTCACTGATGACCTGCGAGGACAGGCGGTTGGCGCCGCTGGAGTCGACGTTGTCGCGGATGGCCCGCGCGATGACCCGCTGCTCGACGTTCTTGCCACTGGCGAAGAGGTCGAGGCCTTCCTTTTCGAAATGGAGGGTCCAGGCGGGGCTTTCGGGGATGGGCCGGGAGGCCATGTGCAGGGTGAAGGCGGCGAGGAGATCCTTGACCAGAACGTCATCGCCGGGGCGTTCCTCGATGCCGGTCTGCATGAGCCGCAGGTAGTAGTCGAGGTAGAGCTCGCTGAAGAGCGCTCTGGCGAGGAGGGCGTTGCGCTCGCGCACGAAGTAGGTGCGCACCTCGATGAGGGCGGGTCCATCGCCCTCTTTTCGAATGCCCGGCATGCTATTGGTCTTCCTCCTCGGCTTCGGCGGATGCCTCGGGCGCTTGCTCGATTTTCACCTCGACTTGGGCGGCGGGGTCCTCGCCGCTCTGCATGGTCTGATAGACGAGGACCCCCTTCAGGGCGTCGACGGCTCGCTGCAGCTGGTTGTCGTCGAGGGCGGCCAGTTCGGCGGCGACGTCATCGGAGCGGTTCTGCTTTCGCCACCAGTTGAAGATGCGGGCCTCGTCCTGCGGGGAGAGCACGGCGGGAATGTTGGGGACGACTCCGTTCTCGTGGATCGTCTTCTTGCTCGGCGTGTAGTACTTCGCCGTGGTGAGGCGGAGGGCTTTGCCGGGGGCGATGGGGATCAGGCTCTGGACGGAACCTTTTCCGAACGAGGTCTCACCGACGATGACGGCGCGGTGCAGGTCCTGGAGTGCGCCGGAGACCAGTTCGGAGGCGGAGGCGCTGGAGTGATTGATCAGAACGGCGAGGGGGTAGGTGCGGTGGCCGCCTCCGCGTTTCGGCGTGCGGTGGGGCGGAGGTGTCATGGCGGGGCTGCGGCCGCGGGTGGTGACGACGACCTTGCCTGGCTCGATGAATTCGCCGAGGATGTCGACGGCGGTGCGGAGCAGGCCGCCGGGGTTGTTGCGGAGGTCGAGGATGACGGCGTCGACGCCTTCTCCCTTCTCGAATTCATCAAGAGCCTCGGCGAGTTCGGGTCCGCTGGGTGCGACGAATTCGGTGAGTCGGACGTAGCCGATGCGGTGTCCGCCGGCCATGGACCGGGCGAGGAGGGTGGCGTCGCGGACGGTTTCCTGCTTGATGACGCGACGGGTGATCTCGACGGCGAGGACCTCGCCGGTCTTGGGACGGCGGAGGGTGATTTCGAGCTTCTCGCCGGGGCGTCCCTTGAGCAGCTGGACGGCTTCGACGACGCCGACGCGAGAGGTGAAGACCTCACCGATCTTGGCGATGCGGTCGCCGGGGAGCGCACCGGCTTCGGCGGCGGGTCCGTTCTCGCGGACGTTGACGATGACCAGCTCGCCCTTGTCCTGGGCGATCGTGATGCCGACCCCGTCGTAGGTGCTCTGGGTTTGCTTTTCGAGATTGATGAGCACCTCGTTGCGCAGGTACTGGCAGTGGGGGTCAAGGGACTTGAGCATGCCGTCGAGGGCGCCTTCCATAAGGCGGTCGTAGCCGACTTTGTCCTTGTCGACGTAGTTGGCGCGGATGGTTTCCATCGCCTTGGTCAGGAGTTCGACCTGCTCGTAGCCGGTGTCGTTGGCATCGAGATCGACGGGTCCCTTTTTTGGCTTCAGAGGGACGACCTGTGGCTTTTTCTGCTGCTTTGATCTCGGCCTGGGGGCAGGCTTCTTCGGCTCGACTTTCTGCTCGACTTTCGGCTCCGCTTTTGGTCCGGACCCGGGCTCAGCGGGCTTTTCTGCTTCCGGCTGATCGACTGGTTTCGCCTCGGCCGGTTGCGGGGGATCTGCCTTTTCCGGGGCCGGCGGGGCTTCCTGGGCGGGGAGTAGGGGGCCGGTGAGGACGGCGAGGAGCGAGACCAGCAGGGTCAGGAGCAGGATGCGCATGCAATCACTATCCGCACGGAGGAGCGGGGTGACAAGAGCCAAGGGCTGCGGGTGCAAAGAAAAGGCCAGCGGGGGAGCTGCCCTCCCCTGCGTGCGAAGAGCGAACCTTGCGACAGCGAGACCGCGAGAACGATGCCCGTCTACATCCCGTGGAGGATGTGCTCGAGGCTGAGGACGGCGTAGCAGGTGACGAGGACGGGGTCGTTTTCCCACCAGCGTCCGTCGGCGTTTTTCCAGGAGCCGTCGGGCTGCTGCAGGTCGAAGAGTTTCTTGCTGAGGTCCTTGCGCCAGTGAACGACGGTGCCGTCGGCGAGGGGGAATTCCTGGTAGTTCAGGATGGAGAGGGCCTTGGCCATGGTGTGGTAGTAGTAGTAGAGACCTTCCTGATTCATGCCGGGGTTGGCTTCGACGGTGTAGTTACTGCTGAGCCAGTCGAGCACGGCTTCGAGACGCGGGTCGTCTTCCTCGAGGTCGGCGTAGACCAGACTGAGGAGTCCGGCGTAGCTCATGCTCCCGTAGGAACGGAGGGCGGTGCGGCCATCGGCGGTCTCGACGGTGCCAGCCTTGGAGGATCCGGGGAAGTAGACGAAGCCGCCGCGGTCGTCGGGCGCGGGGCTGACCCAGTCTTCCTTGTTTGACTCGGGAAGGTTCTGGCACCGGCTGACGAACTCGATGGCGGCGTCCCAGTCGAGCTCCATTCTGCGGTCGAGTTCGGTGGCGGACCCGTCGGCGACGAGGGTCTTGGAGTGGTAGAGCGCGCCGAGAACCAGGTGGGTGTTGGAAAGGTCGGAGTGGGCGTAGGTGCCGCCGTAGCCGATGCCGCCGTCGAAGACGTTGTCGGCTTCGCCGCGGGCGTCGAAGTCGCTCTGTTGATTAATGAGGAATCGTCGGGCTGCGAGGAGCGGCTTGGTGGTGCGCTCGTCTTCCCAGGCGAGCAGAGCCATCATGGAGAGCGAGGTGTTGTAGCAGGCGAGGCCTTTGCCGTAGATGCCGCCGTCAGTCTTCACCTTGGTGAGCAGGAACTCGTAGCCCTTGACGACCTCGGGGCTGAGGGGTGCGTTCTCGCCGAGGCTGGGGTCGCCGCGCAGCGCCGAGAGGGCGAGTGCGGTGAAGGCGGGTTGGTCGGGGTCGCCCCAGGCACCGGTTTCGGGGTCCTGATTTTCGCGCAGCCACTTGTTGCCGCGGTCGATCGCGCGCTGGATCTCGAGCTTGTAGGAGAGGTGCGGATCGGTGCCCTTGGGGGTGCCGGTGAGTTGGGCGGGGGCGAGTGAGGTCGAGACGAGGAGTCCGGCACCGACGAGGCAGAGAGCGATGGTGGCTTTCATGATTCTGGCAGGGTGGTTTTTTCTGTGGTCTTGCTATTGAGCGGCGGAGAGGGGGCGGAAGACGATGGTGACGGGCGTGCCGAGGGGTGGAAGGAGTTTCGGCCTGGGAATCCATGTTTCGTCGTCACGGCTTTCCTCACCGGCGTAGTTGAAAGGGGAGTATCCGTCGAGATAGACGGCGGCGATGCCGGTCTCGTGCTCGGGCTTGTAGGGATTGCCCGGGATGCTGACGAGGCCGACGAACTGCCAGATGGAGAGTGGGTCCATGGTCTTCCTGCGGTCCTCGTCGTAGAGCCAGTCGGCAAGGGGGGCGGAGTGCTCGGCTCCTTCCTCGTCTTTCCACTCCACGAGAATCTGAAGCTGATACTGGTCTGCCTCGGGCGGGGGTTCCGCTGTGTCCTTGGACTCCGGGGTGGGGGACTCGTCGGCTTCGTTGCCTTCGCGCTGGAAGTTGGCGAAGAGATCGCCGTGGTAGGCCTTGTACTTGAGGAGGAGGAGCGCGATCTGCAGATCAAAAGGACGGACGGTGGTCCGGAGCAGCGACTCGTGAATCTTGCCGTTCTCGTGGACGATGGCGTATTCGAGAAGTCCCTCCTCGAGGTTGAGGGTTCCGGGGATGCGGACCTCGCGGGTGCGGGCGTCGATGCGGATCTCGCCGAGTTCGTAAGTGCCGTCGCCGGTCGGGATGACTTCTGGAGGAGCAGGGCGTTCGGTCTCGGGTTCTCTGGCCGGGTCCGGGACGCGCGCGGGTGCAGCGGGTGCGATCGATGGTTTCCCCGGCGAAGCGGCGGCGAGAGGCTCTGGCTGGTCCGGTGTTTCGACCCGATCGGCGGCCTCTTCAATGACCGCTTCTGCTTCCATGGCCGGCACTTCGGCCTCTGCCTTGATCGGCTCCGAGGCGGTTTCGGCATCTTCTTGACAGGAGACTGTGCCTAGGAGGATGGCCACGAGGAAAGCCAGGGACCGAGCAGGGCGACCCCAGGTGGCCGGTTGTGTGGAAAGAGACATGTCTTGAGATGAAAGCGTTCGGCAACGAAAGTTTCTTAGGGAAATCGAAGAATGGCGAGCAGAACTGCCGGGGAACGTTCCTCCGACTCGGGATTCATGTCCAGAGTGGAAACGGAGTGGAAAAAGCACGAAAAAGCCTTTTCAACGGACCTTTGACAATCTAAAACATCCTCAACGGCAACCGCCAGCAGCGGGGGTCTTGTACCTTTCATGGATTCTCGATTGCTCAACTCCAGCGTGACCGCAGCGGCACGGGCCTCGCTTCTGCTCGGTTTGGCGGTTTCTTCCGCAACGCTCCCGGCGGGTCCGGTCGGCGGCGCATCGGGTGCATCGGGTGCCGAGGGTGCCGGAAGCACGACATCCGAACAGGGAGTCAGTGCCTTGGCCAAGGCTGAGCTGGAGCGGCGTCAGGTGGCGTATGAAGAGGCTCTCTTCAAGGCTCTCACGGGAAAGAAGGAGGCCGCTGAAGGGAAGATCTCCGATGCTCGCGCCTCCTTTGCATCGGGCATCGCCCTTCTCCAGCCGAGCCCGAGTACCTTGCCATTGCGAAATCAACTCCTTGAGGGCTTTGCGCACACGAGCATGGAACTGGCCTTCAATCTGGCGGCCGAGGCCCGCTACCAGGAGGCCCGCACGATGGTGGCCTCGCTCGAAGGCGATGACTTCGACCGCTGGCGCGAGGATGCCGATGGTTTTTTGAAGCGGCTCGATGATCCGGTCCGCTACAATCCCTCCCTGAGCCCCGAGCATCTCGAGGATGCCGCAGAAGTGGTTCGTCTCCTTCACCTCGCTTCCAGTCAGGCTGATCTAGGACTTCTGGATCAGTCGGCTGAATCGTACAACGACGTCTTGCGGATCGACCCCTACAACGCGGCTGCTCGCAAGGGACTGACTGCGGTCGGAAGCCAGGCGGCGGACAGTTCCGATGCAGGCCGCAATCACATGCGAGCCAAGGCGCTCGCCGCGGTCGATGACCAGTGGGAGGCCTCCGTGACCAACACTGGTCTCAGGGCTAGACTGGCGAGAGCCAATGCAGCGCTGGACGCGACGGCGCTGGAGGAGGCTTCGGGGCGGATCAGCTCCGGTCTGCTCAAGAACTTCATCGTCAACCGGGTCGATTTTCTCGAGGCGCCCCTTGCGGACGTAGTGGCCTTTCTCGTCCGCAAGACGAGCGAAGAAGATCCGTCGGGTGGGATCAGCATGGTGATCAAGGGCGGGCCCGAGTTCGCGGAGCGCAGCATCACGCTGAATCTCAGCTCCGTTCCGCTCTCCGAAGTCTTGCGGTACGTCGCGGATCAGGCGGGGATGCGCGTGTCGCTTTCCGAGTATGCGGTCGAACTCGTGCCTCTGTCCTTTGTGAGCGACGAACTTCTGAGCAGGACCTGGACGGTGCCGCCGACTTTTATCCAGTCGATGCCGGTCGGAGGCGCGGCGATTGACGCCGATCCCTTTGCGGCGCCTCCGGCTGAAGGCGAGAGTGCCATCCCCACGAAGCTGTCGGCTCAGGAGTTCCTCGAGGCGCAGGGGGTCGAGTTTCCCGGCGACGCGAGTGCCTTCTATGACGCCGGCAACAACCGGCTGACGGTACGCAACACGCTCGACACTCTGGATCTGATCGATCAACTCGTCGGACTGGCCCGTGGCACCTCGCCGAAGCAGGTCGAAGTGCGGGTGACGATCATCGACATCGACGAGAACAACATGAAGGAGCTCGGATTCGACTGGCTCCTCGGCGCCTTCAATCTCGGCGGTGACAGCGTCTTTGGATCCGGCGGCGTTCTCGGCAACGTGGATCCGACGGGAGCGCTTTCCTTCCCCAGCTTCTATCCGAGTGGGGGCATTGTCGGGCGCAACCCGCTGACATCCGGCAATCGAGGCATTGATGGTCTGACAACCGGTGCAACGATTGACGACCTGATCGCGGGTATCCGGGACCGAGGTGATGTCAGCCCGCGCTCGCCGGCCCCTCTCGCGATTACCGGTGCCTTCACCGATCCGCAGTTTCAGACCGTGATGCGTGCCCTTGACCAAGGCAAAAGCAAGGATCTGCTTGCGGCTCCGTCCGTCGTTGCCCGTGGCGGCCAGCGCGCCAAGATCGAGGTAATCAGAGAGTTTCCCTATCCCGTCGAATTCGAGCCCCCTGAAATTCCCGAAACCTCGGGAATCACGGGCGCCACCGTGGATGAAACCGGGCAGAGCACTTTCCTCCCGTCGGGCAATGCGCCCTATACGCCGACCACGCCGACGGCTTTCGAGATTGAGAATCTCGGGATCACTCTCGAAGTCGAGGCGGTGATCGCCGAGGACAACCGGAGCGTGAACCTGAGTCTGGCCGCCGTCATCAGTCGTTTCGACGGGTTCATCGACTACGGAAGCGCGATCACCACACCCAATGCGACCAACGCTAGCGTAGCGCTCGATCAGCCCAACGCGGTGCTCCAACCGGTGTTTAGCGTACAGAAAACAGACAACAACATCACCGTCTACGACCAATCGACCATCGTGATGGCTTCCACGATCAACAGTACCTCCGGCACCCTCGAGGATCAACACCCCCTCTTCGGGCGAACCCCGGGAGCGGGCCGTGCCTTCCAGTCGAAAGCTGAGGTTCTCAGCCGCCGCAACATCGTGATGTTTGTGACCGTGCGAATCATCGATCCCGGCGGGAATCTCATCAACGCCGAGATGAATGCCGGAGGGCTCCGTTGATGGGGTGAGGCGGTCCTCGCCAACGGGGGGCGACCAAAGCCTGAGCCAGTTGACGTTCCGGCGTGACAGGGCGAGGTAATCTTCCCCTACACTATGCCCTCAGATCCATCCCGAGAGCGCTATTCCCTTGAGGAAATGCTCGACCGCGTCAAGGGAGAGCAAGACTACCAGGCTCCCTCCGAGGAAACCGTCATGCCCGACGGCACGGTTCGAGTCCGGAAAAAGAAGCGTCGCAGCAACCAGCCGATCCACAAGAAGCGGCAGCGGCGGAAGTTCTTGATCCTCGGCGCCGTGCTGCTGTCGACGCTCGTGCTCGCCTTTCTTGTTGTTAGTTTTCTCAGGAACCGAGCACACTACGCTGGCGAACGCTTCTCGGATGCGGTGGTCGAAGGCATTCGAGCCAACACCAGTGCCGAAGTAGAAGTGGAAGGCCTAAGGATCAGCGGAGAGAAGATGAGCCTCGACTCGGTTGTCGTCACCTCCAAGGAACAGGGGGCTCTCATGCAGACGTTGGAATTGTCCAGACTTGAGGCGATCATCTCCTTGAAGGACCGCCATTCTCTGCAATGGGATCTCAAGCCTGCGAAGGTCGACCGAGCGCGAGTTGCACTTGGCGGGCCCGCCGAGAGCGATCGCTTCCCGGCAGCTTTTTTCGGTCGACGGATGGAACTTGGGGGTGGAAGTGGCCTTGAGGCGCTCTCCTTCCATCGGATCGAGATCGAACGTCTCGACCTTGTCTGGGGCGAGCAAGGCGAGGGCATCTTCGACTGCGTCGCCTACCTGTCCCATAGAGGTGGGACAGAGTGGGGAATTCACGTGAGAAACGGAGAACTTCGCCTGGAGGGGTGGCCTACCTTCACGCTCACCTATCTGAACATGGTGGCGGGACCGGAAGGGATCGACGTGGAAGGGAGTCAGTTCGGCCCGAGTGCATCACCCAGAGCAATCGCGGCCAAAGGCTTTCTCGCCTATCGGCCCGGTCCGAAGACAAAGATCGAGGTTACTGTCAGCGATCTGCCCAGCGAAGAGCTTGTTGCCAACCCTTGGGCAAGCTCACTTCATGGGACTCTTGACGGAAAGCTCCGCTACTCGGTCGCGACGATCGACTCTGGCAGCGAACCAAATATCGCGGGGGTCTGGACGCTCAAGAATGGCAGCCCGGAAAATCTGCTCTTCTGGCAGATGCTCCCGCCGGCGCTTCGCAATCTTCACGCCGTCAACGCGGGGCTGGCGCGGACAGGGACAGCCGAATTTGTCTGGACACCAAGGCAGGTTCTCGTCGGCAACATCAGTCTGGGGCAGGAGAATCTCATCGGGTTTCGCGGAGATTTGGTCTGGGAAAGAGCTGGGGACGGTCCGTGTCGCGGAGATTTCCAGTTTGGTCTGGCCGGGCCGCTGCTGGAAGCGCTGCCTGGTGGAAGACCACCCTTCTTCGAGACCATCGGCCGTGATGGGGTCAACTGGTCTTCGCTTGGGGTCGCCGGAACTCTGGCAAAGCCTGAGGAAGATTTCAGCCCTCGTCTGATTCAGCATCTCAGCACAGGGAAAGCATCGACGCCTCCGGCAGATGCCGGCGTAAGTCTGCCTCAGTGAGTCAACCGAAGATCTCTTGGCCCGCGACTATCATCTTAGCGAGGACGGAGAACGCCGTGGCCCGGTCACCCGTCACGAGGTGATCGAGGGGATCCAAGGGGGAGACTTGCATCCCGGAATCGTTCTCGGCTGGCACCGCGAGGCGCCGGGCTGGGTTCCTCTTGGCGAAATGCCCGAGTTCGAGGGGATCACCCTTGCTCCGGTCGAGCGGACCGTGACCGGCTCCGATCCGGAGGACGCCGAGGAAGTGGGTGAGATGGAAGATCCTGCTTCGCCGGACTCGTCGATCCCCGTTCAAATCCTGCTTCGCGGGCTGGCTCGGAGCTTCGACTTTCTCCTTGTCTACTACCCGGTCACCCTCCTGAGCGCGCTCCTTCTTCCTACGGGATCTCCCAATCCGCTGCTCGGTCTGGCTCTTTTCATGGTGACCCTCTGCGTGCTGGTCTGGCTGGAAATGAAGCTCGTTTCGAGGACAGGCACAACGCCCGGCAAACGGCTCATGGGTTTTGACGTCCATCAGGCAGGAGAGGAATTTCCGGAGGAGCGTAGAATCTTTTCCAAGGCCCTGCTTCTCTGGCCGATCGCTCTCCTCGCCGCCCCTCTGGTGCTGATTTCCTGGTGGCGGCGGGGAATGGCTCCCTGGGAGCGGCAGGGCGGGGTCCGGGTCCGGCAGCGGTTTTTGCCACGCAAGAGGAACGTCGTTCTCACCAGTGTGCTCGTAGCCTTGCACCTTCTTCTCTTTATGGCTGCTTCTGTAGCGGTCCTCATGCGGGCCGCCGACGTCAAGCCGGCAGGGATGGCAGGCCCTGGCGTTTCTTCTCCCTCCGCCGCTCCCGAAGGCCCCGACTCCCTCCCAGCCAACCGGCCATGAAAAACGACCTGCTCTATTTCGATCTCGAGACCCAGCGCACGGCCAATGACGTCGGCGGCTGGTCTCACAAGGCCAAGATGGGCATGTCCATCGGCGTCCTCTACAGCGTCGCCGACGAGAAGTACCTGATCTACCGAGAGAGCGAGGTTCAGGAGATGGTCGAACGGATTCTCTCGGCACGCCGCGTCATCGGGTACAATCACATTTCCTTCGACTACGAGGTACTGATGGGCTACACCGTCGTCGATCTCAAGGAGCAGGCGCTCAGCTTCGACCTCATGGTTGATCTCGAAGAGCGCCTCGGTTTCCGTCCCCGGCTGGAATCGGTGGCTGGGGCGACCCTCGGCATCGGCAAGACGGCCGACGGCCTTGATGCGCTGAAGTGGTGGAAGGAAGGCAAGATCCGGAAGATCGCGGAGTATTGCTGCTACGACGTCAAAGTCACCTGGCTCGTTCATCGCTACGGTGTTGAAAACGGGCGGATCCAATATTTCGATCGCAATTCCAATCTGCAGTCGGTCATGGTGGACTGGCCCGAGATCTAGAGGCTCTCCCCGTGGATCTTCCCTCCGTTCTCCCCAGCTGGAGCGCCTACGCCCTCGCCCTCTTCGGAGCATTCTGCCTGGGAATCTCGAAGACGGGTTTCCCGGGGCTCGCGATCGTCAACGTGCTGGTCATCGCCGAGCTTTTCGGCGCGAAGAACTCGGTGGGAATCGTGCTTCCGCTCCTCGTGCTCTGCGACCTTGTCGTCTACCCGCTGTTTCGGAAATGGGCCTCCTGGCGGGAAGTGGTGCATCTGCTGTTCCCCACCGCAGTCGGCCTCGCTCTCGGGTGGTTCGTCCTCGGGCGAATCGATGATGAGACGGCCCGCCGGACCATCGGGGTGGTGATCCTGGTCATGCTTCTGCTCCAGCTTTTCCGCGAGAAGCGTGGAGAGCTGCTCAAGAACCTTCCCGACTCCAGCAGCTTTCTGTGGGGCTCCGGAGCCTTCATTGGGATCTCCACGATGCTCGCGAATGCGGCCGGTCCGGTCTACTCGATCTACGCTCTTGTGCGCCGCTACCCCAAGGAGATCTTTCTTGGGATCGGCGCACGCTTCTTTCTGCTGGTGAATCTCGTCAAGATTCCCATGCTCGGGCAACTCGACCTGATCAACCGCAGCTCGCTCCTCATCGATCTTCTTCTCGTTCCCGGAATCCTGGCGGGGATTCTCGTGGGGCGGAAGGTGATTGGATGCATTCCGCAGAAAACCTTCGAGTGGCTTCTCTACTTCTTCGCTGTCGTGGCGGGCTTGTGGATGCTTTTCGGCACCCGATTGAGCGGAGGGGGCTGAAGGGAATAGCGCTTGGTGAAGCCGAGTACGGCCTTTTGCATGAAGGCTTGTAGAGGATTTATCGACCGAGGTAGGGCGTGGGCCTCCGGACCCGCCGAAGGGAGCGCCCAGCGACCGCCTCGCGTTGCCTGCTGCCACGACGGCGGGTCGGGGACGCCCCTGCCCTACCTTTTCCCTTGGTTCGGGGTTCCCGTTCTGGCCGTGACCTGCGAGAAGTTCACTTAACGAAGCGCCATTGGGGCTACAGGGACCACACAGCGTCGAGCCGGAGATGCAAGGCACGCCTCGTTATCTCCCATGCGCGAGCTACGAGTACTTGATGTCCTTGCCGGGATCGAGTTCGTAGGTGAACTCCTGCTCTTCGATGGAGTGGGGGCGGATAACGTCGTGCGTGTACTTGATGTACACCGGGTCGTCCTTGCACATCGCCATCTTGTCGAGCGAGTCGAATTCCAGGTAGAGGAAAAATTGCCAGCGGTTCCCAGATTCAACCCGCTTGCCGGACTTGACGTTCAGGACGCCGTGAATCTTCAGCAGGAGGCTTCGCGCGGTGCGGAGCATGTCCTCGAGTTCGTCGTCGGTGACCTCGGGATCGAGTCGGTGGAGGCTGATGTGGCCGATCATGCCGGGGATGGGAAAGGTGGAGCTGGGCGGAGAGGATGAGCCTACTCGGCCCATTCAAGCGCACGCTTCTTGAGCGCGTAGACGTAAGCGAAGGCGAGAATTCCAATGAACCCGAAGGCCGCCCAGAAAATCGAGGGCCCCTGCGTGGCGACGAACTCGCGAAAGACCACGGCCCAGGGGTAGAGGAACACCACCTCGATGTCGAACAGGACAAAGAGCATGGCCACCAGATAGAACTTCACCGAGAACCTCGGCTGGGCCTCGCTGTCGACTAGCATTCCACACTCGTAGGCCGAGTCCTTGACCGAAGAGGTGACCCCCTTCCGACCCAGAAGGGTACTCAGGGCGATGGTCACGGCCGCAAAGCCGGCGGCCACTGCGAACTGAAGGAGAACGGGAATGTAGTCGTGAAGCATCCAGGTAGGTCGAGGAGAGACTTGTCATAGCCTCTAAGGGTCCGTCTCGCAAAGGCTGTTTTAAGGGCAATGGCGCTTGGTTGGCGGGGGGTATCGAAGGTTTCTTCTCGAATTCCTCTTCGGGCTCGAGCGTTCTACCTTGAAGGTGGAACTCGACGTCCCGGCGAGTTGCGGGCGAAGCCGGCTTCGCCCGCCCCTCGTCCTCTGGCAACGCCAGCGCGCCGGGACGTCACGCT
>ENA-ORXT01001670-ORXT01001670.1-marine-metagenome-genome-assembly--contig:-NODE-1670-length-28814-cov-7.465463_pt1 | contig 28814 bp, 22 predicted proteins | sample MGYA00237868_ERZ511482 | MGnify/ENA metagenome assembly ERZ511482 | reverse complement strand
CTTCTTACCTTATCAAGATTGCCTTGCTCCTTAAGTTCGGATAAAGGCTCTTCGACTGAATAGGATTCTTCTCCTTTTCTAGATTCTATAGTTAGGCTATCTAAAATATCCTCTATCACTTGGCCATGCTTTTCCAAGTCTATCTGAGCATATTTTTTCTTATTCTGATCATCAGTTAGATATAATATTCCATCCATTCGATAGAGGTATTTATTACAAAGTTAGCTCATTTTGTCTGTGCAAGATCATTAGAAATACTCAGTTCCACTTGTCTATTTAGGTTCTCTAAATCAACACGAAATGAATATTACTTGATATAGCTATTCTTCCAAACTTACTTTACCTCAGCCTCTCTAGCTATCCGCGCATCCCTAAAACTCTTGATAAAGAATATCATTGCGAACACACAACTTACCTGCATCAGTCCGATTCTGAATACTGCTGGACCACCTTTCTCTATTGCTCCCATCAATGGCTTAAACAAAGCAATCAAAACTAGCAAGGTCAAAGCGACAGCTATGTGCGCAATCACTTTATTTTGCTTCCTTACCCCACCATTCAATGCTAGGAGGATGACACCGAATACTACTGGAATAAATGCAGTAGGAGCCCAATTGGTATCATAGGCACCCCATACTCCCATTGCGATAAGGATCATTCCATTGGATAAACTTGCTGATGCTGCATTCATGATCTTGGTTTTTTGAGTTATTAGTTATAAGTATTAATTTCTATTGTGTGGAGGTTCTTCTTCCTCTTCCAATTCTTCTTCTGGTGGCTCCTCTTCTTCTAACTCTTCTATAGCTGGCTCTTCTTCTTCAAATTCTTCTTGTTCTTCCTCTTCGAATACATCTTCCTCTGATTTTCGCTGTAGATTCATCTCTCGCTCCTCTTCTGGCAACAACTGTTTGTACTTGTCACAATCTACTATGGCATAATAATCTGGCGGAGGTTTAGGAAATGATTTTTCAGCATCATAGTCTTCTATAGTATCATCATTTTCTAGGCGCTTGATAAGATCTTGGAAGATAGGTCTTGCCATCACAAACCCTTGGCCATCATCTAGCGTAGTAAACCTTACCCACTTCTCATCACCTCCTACCCAAGTCCCTACTACCAGCGAGGGCGTCACACCCATGAACCATCCATCTGCATAGTCGTTGGTCGTCCCAGTCTTGCCACCGTTCTGAGTCTTGAGGCCCATCCCATATCTACCACCTGTATTGTTGATCAGCATGTCCAGCATCACTGCGTTGTATGTAGGGTTGAGCGCTGTTTTTCTCTTTGAAGTTCCAGTATATATTATTTTACCATTCTTGTCTTCTATGTAGTCCACGAATATCGGCTCCGTATAGATGCCATTATTTGCAAATGTGGTGTAAGCGCCTGTCATCTCCTTCACCGATAGATCTACCGACCCCAGACTGATAGATGGCAGTCTAGGTATCAATTTCCTACCTCCTGGCAGCACTTCATCTTTACTTATACCGACACTATTAAGCAGTTCTCTGATGACCTCCACATTACCCATTTCTTTGACTATCCTTACCGTGATAGAGTTTTTAGAGTATAGGAGGCCTTGATAGAGATTGTATTTGTTAGTGCTAAAATCTTCATTAGAATTAGCTGGGGACCACTCGTTATCCATATCAAAATTTGCCTCTCCAGGCGTTATAGAATATTGGATGTCCTCATACTCTTGGCATGGTGATATTCCTTGTATAGCGATAGCAGATGCATACACAAATGGTTTGATCGTACTTCCTACCTGCCTCCTCATATTCACATGATCATACTTAAAGTTATTATGGTCAATTCCTCCTACCCATGCCTTGATCTCCCCCGTCCTCGGGTCTACAGCTAGTGAGCCTGCCTGCAAGTATCTCATCTGATATTTCACAGAGTCTTCTTGAGTCATCTCTTTCTCGATCGTCCCCTCTTCATAGTCAAATACCGTGACCATTTTTTTAGTTTTGAAAGTCTTATCGTACTCCTTTCTGAATGAAGCCCAGGTATCTTTTACTTTAACCCAATCCTTTGTTTTAGATAGTTGCTCATACTTGCTCCTGATACTACTACTCTTTATCGCATCCAGATCTTCCCCACCTTTACCGTTGAATATCAGATACAGTGGAGGTTCTTCCAATAAAAAGCCATCATCACTTGTTAACTCCGCATTTAATTTTTTAAATGACTGGCCAAATAGTCTTTGATAATTATCAGAATATCTGATCGTGCGCTGTATGGATTGTTTCCGCTGAGCACGCTGCAAAGAATCAGCATCATAAGTTATAGGATCTCTCTTTCCCCATCTACTCCAGTATCTTTCTTGATTCCATTTCATATGATTCTTGACGGCTGCTTCTGCATGCTTTTGATACTTAAGATCTATAGTGGTATGTATCTTGAGTCCGTCAGTATAGATGTTATACTTCGTGCCATCTGGCTTTTCATACTGCTCATCATCGAGTAACTTTCTCAGCCACTTGGTCAGCTCCGCTCTAAAATATGGCGCTACCCCATCACTGAAATTCATCTTCTTGAACTCGGACATATCTATGTCTTGTTTTGAAAGAGAATCTAATTCTGATTTGGAAATATGGTCTTCGTCGAATAATTTTTTTAGTACCACATTCCGACGCTGCTGAGCTCTCTCTGGAAATCTATTTGGGTTGAATCGAGCCGGATTCTTGAGCATACCTACCAATAGACAGGCCTCTTCATCTCTTAGGTATTTTTGATCCTTTCCGAAGTAAACTTGCGCCGCTGCTTGTATCCCATGTGCTCCGTTGATAAATTCAAATTTATTGAGATACATCATCAGTATCTCTTCCTTGGTATAGCTCCGTTCTAGTTTGACCGCAGTGATCCATTCTTTAAATTTGACCGTAGCTAATCCAAGTGCTCTGCCCATCGCAGACTTCCCCCTGAGGCTTGCACGCTGATACAGGAGCTTAGCTAATTGCTGACTGATGGTACTACCTCCACCAGAACTCTCCTGCTGAAACAATAGGGTCTTAAATACCACCCGGAACAAAGCGAGGGCATCTATCCCAGCATGATCAAAATATCGCTCATCCTCTGTCATGATGAGCGCTTTCAGGACACTCGGAGAAAGTTCTTCATAGCTTATTTGCTCTCTATTTTCTATGAAATACTTGCCGAATATCTCGCCTTTAGTATCATATACTAGAGAAGCTAGGTCATACTTAGGATTTTCGAGGTCTTCGAAACTAGGGAGGTCTCCCTTAGCTATTACTACAAATGTGATAGCGGAAAATATTATACCCAGAAATAGACCTATCCATAATAAATAGGCTATCCACTTGAATAATTTACGTTCTTTTTTCTCTTCGGTAGGTTCCATTGGGAAGTCTAAAGATAGACCACAAAATAATCAAATGAAAGCAAGTATTGTGAGCTTGGAAGTTAAAAAGACCTCGTTAATTACCTATCTCTGGATCTTCTTCTGATTCTTCGAAATCATCTTCATCTGTATCGTTTTCCTCTACATCTATTGGGTCACGCTGGTATAATGACTCATAAGTAGAACAATCTAGCTCGATACCGATGTCTCCTTCAGGCGCTTTAAATGTCGCGTTGGTATTAAATCCTAATCCCTTATCCTTTTCGACTCGCTTCATAAAATCAAGAAAATATGGCCTAGCCATTCTACTACCTGCCCCATCACCTATGCTTAAGAATCTGATCCAAGGATATTCGCCCCCTACCCACGTACCCGTAACCAAGTTGGGCGTCAGTCCCATAAACCAGCCATCTACGTGGTCATTAGTAGTTCCTGTCTTGCCTCCTACCTCTGATGCTAGTTCAGGATGAATCACGCGTGACGCATTCTTGAGCATGTCTAGCATTGCATAACTATAGTTTTCTGGCAGTGCTGTTTTCTGCTCTAGATCAGATGAATAAATGGTCTTCCCATCCTTATCTTCTATTCTGTCGATATAGGTAGGTTTGGAGTACACGCCATTATTAGCAAATGTGCAGTAGGCCGCAGTCATTTCTAATACTGAGAGCTCTGGTGTACCTAACGCTATGGAAGGCGCATTAGGGATCTTATTCTTATCGATACCCATTCCTGCCGCTAGATCCCTTATGGGCTCTACATTGCCCAGACTCTTGACCAGCCATACGGATGCAGAGTTAAGCGATTTTTGTAGGCACTCGTAGAGCGTAAATTTTTGATTGGTAAAAGCACTAGAGTTCTTAGGCTCCCAAGATTCCATTAGCCCAAAGTCAGGGTCTTGTGCTGGGATAGAATATTGCTTATCTAATATCTTTTGGCAGGGTGACAACGCATTGTTGATCATAGCCGTGATATAGATGAATGGCTTAAAGGTAGAGCCGACCTGTCGATTAGCTTTCACATGATCGTACTGAAAATATTTATATCCAGCACCCCCGACCCAAGTCTTGATGTGTCCATTTCTGGGATCTATGGCGACTGAGCCTATTTGTAAGTGCTGCATATGATATTTTATAGAATCAAGCGGTGACATAGATGTGATCTTCTGACCTGTGGCATAGTCAAAGACCTTCATACTTCTCTTCTTACTAAATTCTTTCTTGGCAGTACGCTGCAGGTTATTCCAACTATCTAGAAGTTCATCCCAATATTCAGAATTGAGGATCTGCTTGTAGACCGTTCTTTGATCGCTTCTTATTATATCTTCTCTTACCAGCTTACTTAGGTAGTTGTCATCCTTGTTGGCCCGTAGTAGTCTCCTTACATCGGTATCCCATAATCTCACATCGTCAATAGTCTTCGACATCTTGACTTTCATGGGGGTGAGGAATTTGTTTCTTAATTGCTTATATCGTTGCGAACCTTCTACTCCTCGTTTAAGGTAAGCTTGCCTTTGTGCTACTTGCCTATCATCTGCTTCGTAGGTCCATGGGTCTCTATTCTTCCACACCTCATCATATCTATTCTGCCGAGCTTTCATAGAAGTTTTCTTAGCATCTTGAGCGTGCTTCTGGAGTCTGCTATCTATGGTCGTATATATCTTTAATCCATCGGTATAGAGATTGTATTTTCCACCTCCCGGCTTTGTATGTTCTGGCTTATTGAGTAGCTCTTTGAGATGCCTCTTGAGCTCAGCAGTGAAGTATGGCGCTAGACCGTCATAGTGTACCTCGAGGGCATAGTTTGATACATTTATCGGTAGAGCATAGTAGGTCTTGTATTCATCTGTTGTTATGAATCCCGCTTTTTCCATTTGCTTTAGCACCGTATTCCTTCTACTCTCAGAGTTCTCTGGTTTATAGATAGGGTTATAGACGAAAGGATTCTTGAGCATACCTACCAAGGTGGCTGCTTCGATCACATTGAGGTCTTTCTGATCTTTACCAAAATAGGTCCTAGCCGCAGCACCTATCCCATCAGAATTATTCACGAAGTCAAATTTGTTGAGATACATCGCCATGATCTCTTCTTTGGTATATCGTTTTTCGAATTCTATAGCGATGACCCATTCCTTGAGTTTTTGCCATACTCTTTTTATGAAACTCCTCGAAGTCTTCGTGAAAAACTGCTTTGCCAATTGTTGAGTGATCGTACTACCTCCTCCATTGCTTCCGAGGTGTATCAATGCTCTAGAAAGTGATCGTAGATCAATACCACTGTGACCATGAAATCTTATGTCCTCTGTAGCGATCAATGCATTAGCTACATTCTCTGATAGCTCTTCATAAGTAACCCACTCCCTATTCTTCTGAAATATTCTATCTAACTCCACATCATCCGCAGAATACACGAATGAAGCATACTCATATTTAGGATTTTCGAGGTCCTCCGTGTTAGGCAGTTTAGTGAATGATACTAGTACTAAGACCGCTAAACCAAATATCACTGCCGAGATCGCCAGTACCCAAAACCACTTTATAAGTGCCCCATGGTTGAGCGTGTCAAAAAATGAAGTCTCTTTTTTCTTACTTTTCTTCTTATTAGAAGAATTTCTCTTTGCCATTAATGAATTCTAAATACAGGAGTATGACGATTTGAAGAGACTTATTATTATAGAAGTCATTTAAAATTGCAGTGCTAATTGATTTGCAAGCTATTGATGACCAACTCATCACCTTTCTCTTGGAACTAAATATCTCCAAAAGTAAGTCCTGAAGAAATCGAAAATAGCTTCAACTTGAGAATAAGGCACTTACAACTTATGTTAACGGAATTAGGCTATCGAGAGTGCGACCGTAGGAAGCATTCTCTGATTAGGCTGTGTTATATGCTGGTGCTCTTTAGGCTGTTGCCATCTCTTTAACTTCAAAATGTACTTCAGATTTCATCGCTTCAAATATTTTGAAGATTGTGCCTATAGTCATATTTGATGTTCCATTCTCTAATTTTGAAATTTGTGATTTTGTAACGCCAATTGATTCACCAAGTTGATCTTGAGTAAGACCTTTTTCCTTTCGAACTTCCTTTATTAATTGTCCGAATTGAATCAGTTTGATTCTCAATTCATAATCATCTCGTTTAGGGCTTCCTAATTTCCCTACCAATTTGTCTTCTACCTCTTTAAGTTTATATGTTTTCATTACTAATTATTTGAATTAAAATATTTTGCTTTTATTCTTTTAGCCTTGTTAAGTTCTTTAGTCGGTAGTTTTTGAGATTTCTTTATAAATCCATGAGTGCAGACAATTAGAGATTTCGTTTGTTTATCCCAGAAAGCTAGAAGTCTAATTTGTTTCGATTTGTATTTGGTTCTAAATTCCCAAATCTCTTTATCTATTTTCTTTAATAGTTTTGGATCAGTCTTGAATCTAGAAATTCGAATGTTCTCCAATACCTTTTCTCTTGTTTTGACATCTAAGGCTGATAGAAATTTGAGAGCATCCTCTAAGAACTCTACATTGAATCTATAATTCTTTGAGTTATCCATTCTATTCAAAGATATAGCATGTTGACATATATGTCAACTGTAAATTTATTATTTCCGAACTTCCTGTGGTGAGACATCTGTTACTTGCATATAACATTCATATAAACAGCACCTCATACCAAGGCATCGTAATACAAAAACGAATCCTTTAATTCCTGCGCTGAGCACTCGATATCGTATTTACAGGCCCCTATGCTGTCTAGAAGTGAAAACATCACCTTACCGGCTTTATTCTTCTTATCCTTCTTCATGTTGGCGAGAATCTGTGTGTGATTGGATAACTTATCGGGAATGACCGTTCCATAGATACTTAGAATATAGTCTACGATATCTCCTAACTCTTGGGCACTGAGCATTCCCTTTGAGTAGGACAGTTGTGATTCGCAGATCATGCCTACCGCAATTGCTTCACCATGCAATAGATGGTCCTGAGTATCTAGTAGCATTGACTCTATAGCGTGTCCGATGGTATGACCAAAGTTGAGGATCTTGCGCAAGCCACCTTCAAAAGGATCGCTCTCTACGACATCTTTTTTTATAGATACATTACGGTGGATTATCTCTGCCCAATTACTAATTTCATTTAACGGTTTACCTTTGATATCTGTCCATAGGCTTTTATCTTTTATCAGGGCATGTTTTATGACCTCTGCATATCCGCTTCTAAGCTCTTCTGCACTCAGGGTCTGCAGAAATGATGATTCTATAATAACTGCCTGAGGTGAATTAAATACACCAACGAGATTTTTAAAACTCTTAAAATCAACGCCCAGCTTACCGCCAACAGATGCGTCTACTTGTGACAAGAGCGTCGTAGGTATCTGTATGAAATCTACTCCCCGCATATAGCACGAAGCGGCATATCCTCCCATATCTCCTATCACTCCTCCACCTAGATTTATGACTAGAGAATTCCTGTCTGCATTCTGAGAAAGCATCTCAGCCCAGATTTTTTCACAAGTGCTTAGGGTCTTATTCTTTTCTCCTGAAGTTATTTTGATGAGCTCATGAGCTTGTTCTTTTAAGCTTGACCTTATTTTAGGGTAGCAGTGTTTTTTTGTATTCTCATCTACTATGATATAGATCTTGCTATAGTTTCTTTGGCTTATCAACTTAGATAGCTCACTGAGTTTGTCAATATGAATCTTATAGTCTTGGCATTCTATCGTGTACTTCTTACTCATGATGATCCATCTAAAAAGTCTATCTGAATTGTTTCATTTTTTCTTAAGGCAAGCATTTCACTAGCGTTACCCATATTGATAGCGATCTCCAAGAAATCAGCGCTATTGAAAAAACAAACTACATCGCCTATCTCGACATCGCTATAATGATTCTGGACCACATCTATCTGCTCACGACCTTTGTAATAGATCAAGAATTTTCTGCCATTCCGTTCTTTATGGAAGACCTCCCTTTTTAGGTTAATGATCACGTTACCGAAATGGTCTACATGCGTGATCGTCGCTCTGATATTTGATTTTGTAATGACGGGCCTCAGACCTATTTTAACCAATACCTCATTTAGTTTTGGTCCTATCTCTTCCATTGGCTTACCCGTGGCAAGGTGTCCGACCCCATGCTTGATGACATCGTTAAGGGAATTTTGCTCCTGGTCCTCAACTTGTATTTGATATTTATCTATCAAATTGATATCATCAAAGATCAATGAGAAAAATCCATTATCAGGACCTAAGAATTTATATCCGTCCTTCTCAAATGCTATGATACGCTTGCCATCCTCATTAAAACTCTGAATGGATGCAACGTGGATAGTCCCTTTTGGAAAATGCCGGTAAGCATTTTTTATAAAAAAAGCACCCTCGACGATATCATGAGTAGATATGCTATGACTAATGTCTATTATCTGAATATTGTCGGATTGTTGCAGGATATTACCCTTAAGTACCGCGGCATAGTAATCCTTAGTGCCAAAGTCCGTTGTAAGTGTTACTATCTGCATGCAATAAGGAAAGTGGAGATTAATCTATAAATTTGTAAAATGGATTTGCCACAAATGAATAAAAATATTAATATTTAAGCAAGGTAATATTCAACTTTACAAATAAATAAATACGAATCTAAATATTGAGTGAAATAATACTAAAGATAGCAGGGGTAGAATTAGTGGATCTGTACGGCGAAAAAAACAGTAAACTCAACATCCTACAGGAAGCATATCCAGATGTCAAGATAACCTCACGAGGGTCGAGTCTAAAATTATCAGGAGATAAAAAGCAAACTCAAACTGTAAAATCCAAAGTGGAATTAATGGTTAGGGTCCTGAAGCAGGAGAAAGAGCTCAAAAAAATAACTGTAGAGGATATAGTTCATGGCAAAAATCCTTTTCAAAGCAATGGCTATAATAACATGTCTGCGACGACCATCGTACATGGCAGAGATGGCAAGCCGATAAAAGCACGGACAAGGAATCAAAAACTCCTTGTAGACCTCTCAGAAAAAAATGATGTGGTATTTGCTATAGGTCCTGCTGGTACAGGGAAGACCTACGTAGCTGTAGCCTTGGCAGTGAAAGCGTTAAAAAACAGACTAGTCAAAAAGATCATCTTAACAAGACCTGCCGTAGAAGCAGGAGAAAATCTAGGCTTCCTCCCTGGTGATCTCAAGGACAAAGTAGACCCATATTTGAGGCCGCTATATGATGCCCTAGACGATCTACTAGAGGGCGACAAGATCAACAAGTTCATGACTGATCGGGTCATAGAAGTGGCTCCGCTCGCATTCATGAGGGGAAGGACGCTTGATAATGCATTTATCATCCTAGATGAAGCTCAGAACACGACTAGTATGCAGATCAAAATGTTCTTGACCAGACTAGGCCCTAATGCTAAGTGCATTATAACTGGCGACCTTACTCAGATAGACCTACCTCGAAGGCAACGATCAGGATTGCATAAGGCGCTCGATATATTGGGCGATGTACAAGGTATCGGTAGAGTATTCCTAAAAGCAGAAGATGTAGTAAGGCATCGTCTTGTCAAAGAGATCATCTTGGCTTATGAGCAGGACGCGGAAAGTGATTTCCGAAATAATGAAAATGAGTTCAAAAAAGAAAAGTCAGAAGAAGAGTGAGTATACAAGTAAGCTATCAAAAAGAGAAAATATCTGGAACAGTCAAGTTGGATGGCTCTAAGAGTCTGAGCAATCGAGCGTTGATCATCAGAGCACTTTGCAATGATGATTTCGAAATAAATAATATCTGCGAGAGTGATGACAGTGTCATTCTGCAGAAGCTACTAGCCCAATCACGCGATGAGGTGTACGATACTGGCCATGCTGGTACGTGCTATAGATTTACTACTGCTTACTTAGCCCTACAAGAAGGGACGCAGACCCTGACCGGTAGCGCGAGGATGAAGGAACGCCCCATAGGGATACTCGTAGATGCGCTAAGAGATCTAGGTGCGGACATAGAATACCTTGAGAATGAAGGCTATCCACCACTCCTTATAAAGGCCTTTGATCATAACAAAAAAACAGCTAAAGTATCTATCTCGGGTGGAGTAAGTAGCCAATATATCTCAGCCTTGATCATGATCGCCCCTACCCTCCCAGAAGGATTAGAGATCAATATCGAAGGAGAGTTAGTATCAAGACCCTACTTAGAAATGACCCTGAAGATGATGGCCTATTTTGGGATCGATCATACTTTTGAAGGAAACAAGATCAACATCCCTCATCAAGAATATATAGCTAAGGACATTCTCATCGAAGCAGATTGGTCGGCAGCATCTTACTACTATTCCATCGCTAGTATCCGAGAAGCTAAGATCACTTTGAAAGGATTGTTCGAGGATAGCTGGCAGGGGGATTCTGCTATTGCTAATATCAGTAAGCAATTTGGTGTCGAGACTCAGTATAGTAATCATACACTTACGATAAGCTCTAATCCTGAAAACAGGACTCCGCTACTCGACCACGACTTTATCAAAGAGCCGGATATTGCTCAGACCGTAGCAGTCATGTGTGCTGCTAATGCTGTGGAAGGTTTTTTTACAGGTCTGCAGACGCTAAGGATAAAAGAAACTGATAGAATAGAAGCACTGAAAACAGAGTTGACTAAAGTCGGTGTCAGCTTATATAAATTGCCACCTAAAATGTCCAAGAGATCAGGCAATGAATATTTTGGTATCTCAGGCAAGGCTAATAGTGAAACTATACCTGTCTTCGAAACATACAAGGATCATCGGATGGCTATGGCATTTGCTCCACTAGGATTGTTATTCCCTATACACATCATCAAGCCTGAAGTGGTATCAAAGTCTTATGCTAATTTTTGGAAGGATCTAGAGTCCTTAGGTTTCGAGATCACTCAGTTATCCTAAGCTCAGGATCTTTATCTCTACGCGCTGATTTTTAAGCTTTCCTGCTCTAGTATTATTAGTGGCGATAGGGTTTCGTTTTCCGTATCCCTTAATTTTGAGTCGGTCTGAGGATACGCCTTTATCTATTAAGTAGTCTGCTACGGATCTCGCACGTTGAGAAGATAGCTTATCGCAATATTCATTAGTGATGCCACTATTACCATTGGTATGTCCTCCTATCTCGACTTGTATCTTTTCATTCTCTGCCAGAAACTCGTAGACCTCTTCTAGTGCTTTGAATGAAGACCTGTTGATCGTACTTTTATCAGCTCTGAAAAGAAGATTCTCAATCTTAAGCGTCTGCCCTTTGGTCAGGTCTTTCTTTAATAAACCATTGATTTTTTTAGTCTTAGGCTTTTCTACTTTTGGCTGTGGCTTCACGATATCTACTGCAGCTACTATTGGCTCTTCTTTTTTAACTATTTCTTTCTTCGGTTTCTTTTTCTTCTTTGGCTTGGGTACTTCTACTGCTGCTATGACCTCTTCTTCTCCATCGCAAGACATACCGATTATATGAGAGATACCATCTATTAAGATATGACCATTATAAGGAAATAATACTGGCGTCTTGTAGAACACTTCGAAAGTCACGAAGAGGTGCGAGTTCTTTGCTTTGAACTCAAACTTATATTCTTCCCAATTGAAATTTTCTACTGGAGCAGATTCTGCCAATAATTCTTTCTTACCACAATAGCCATTAGATCCCCAGATCTTTAGTACCGAAGGCCTTGTGTACTGCACTAATTTATTTCCTTCTATTTTCCTTGACCCCGACTTGTAAGTAGGAGACCTCGCAAGATCTACGCTGAACTTATAACACAAGCCTTTTTCTATAGGAGCCGTGAGTCTCTGTGAGACGGACTCCCAAGATTCATTATCTCTGACGACCATTCCCAGATAAGTTTTGCCCTCACTTGCAGGCAGGTTTACTTCCCAAAAATCTATTGGATGTATATCCGGAGCAGACTCTCTGGGAAACTGCACAGCACCACAGTCATACCATGACTTGATAGTCGGTGTAGTAAAAGTCCCAGCCCTCGGCCTATCCTCGAATGAGTTATTCTTCACACGTATCGTATCATACTGTGCGGAGAGGCTTGTTGCAAATAGGAATGATATAAGGATTGATATACTGCGCATTTCTGATATTAACTAACTTCGATATTAGTGCTTTTCGTCTATTAAGTAAAGTTATCTTACTGAAATTAACTAAGCATTAAGAAAATAACAAATTATCTGTGTGGAATAGGGTGTAAAATTTGGATGAGTAGCTGGTTCTCAATCCTATTCCTCTAGTTCACAAGGGATCTGGATGATTTCTGATAAGGCGTCGATCAGTATGTGACCATTGTAAGGGTCTTCTGTATCCTTAGCGTAGTATGCTTCCAATGAAATACAATTTAAATCTTCGGAGGATTTGAATTCAATCTCAAAAGTTTTCCACTCAGTATTAGTTATCGGCTCAGTTGTAACCAATAATCCATAGGATGAATATCCGGTGCAGACTCTTCTGGAAATTGTACTGCACCACAATCATACCATGATTCAATCGACGATGATGTAAATGAACCAACTCTTGGCTCGCCCTCAAAAGAACCATTCTCTATCCTTATCGTATCATTTTGTGCTGATAAGCAGACTGAGAAAAGAATTAGAAATAAAGTAAGAATTTACATTTTTATATCTGTGATAAGTGATTCTTAAAACTAAGTCAAACATTAATCTACTTTTAACTCCGTTCAGAAGAAACTAGAGTTTTAAATTAATCTATGATTACTTTTGAATAACATTCACACAAATAGCTACATCACTTATGACTAGAATAGCTTTAGAAGGCATGCATTTTTTTGCCTATCACGGATATTATGAAGAAGAACGAATCGTCGGGAATCAGTTTATCGTCGATGCTTTTGTAGAGGTAGATACTTTTGATAGTACGGATGATGATATCAATGATACGGTCAATTATGAAGTCATCTATGACATCGTCAAAGGACACATGAATAAGAAGTACAAACTCCTAGAAACCATAGCACTCAATATATCTACAGATATCAAAACTAAATTCTCTAATGTGAAAACGGTACGGGTAAAAGTATCAAAAGTGGGTCCTCAGCTCGGAGGTGAAGTAGATAGAGCCGTCGTGGAATACGAATGTTAAGGTTTTTTTGACTCCTATAAAGGAATTATTTAATGGGATTGATCCGTTATTAGTTGATAAACAATCAAAACAAACACGATGAAAAAATATTTGACTTTACTGTTTACCACTTTATGCCTAGTCTCTTGTGATCCTGCAGCGTTAGGTAAGTTAATGGATAGCGTTCCGCTGAGCAATGCTGATGTTGCTAAGGGTCTTAAGCAAGCACTTAATTTGGGGGTGGATGATGCTGTAAAATTCCTATCTGCAGAGGACGGCTACTTCGGTTCCCCTTACAAAATACTGCTACCTGCTGAAGCAAGGAAAGTGACTGATAAACTCTCCAAGATCCCTGGTTTCAAAAATGTAGAAAACGAGATCGTCAAAAAAATAAATAGAGCTGCGGAAGATGCGGCCAAGAGTGCAGGACCTATATTCCTATCAGCTATTAAGAATATGTCTTTTGATGACGCCATGAATATCCTGATGGGACAACAAAATGCAGCTACACAATACCTCAATAGAAATACTAATACAGCGCTATACGGAGAATTCAATCCAGTAATCAATAAATCCTTAAACAAATTCAACGCGCTAGGATACTGGGCAGATGCAGTCAATACTTACAACAAGATCCCATTTATAGATAAGATCAATCCAGACTTAAGCGATCACATCACGAATAGTGCACTTGAAGGCTTATTTAGTTTAGTAGAAAAGAAGGAAATGGGAATCCGTACGGACCTATCGCAACGATCAACAGAACTGTTGAGAAAAGTATTTAAAAAACAAGATGGGAGCTAAGACAACATAAGTCAAGAAAATTTTAAATATAAACCTCAAAGACCATAAAGATCTTTGAGGTTTTTTTTATTCGGATATACAGGATCAAGCTGAATAGTTAGGGAAATCATCATGTATAACTCATCCTGTGAAGGGAGAAGTGACTCAAATCATGTGGGAGGATTTCTCTTAAGTTAGGATGGGGCTGGATGACTTAATTTATTGTGGTCATCGCTTAGTAGGCTCTTATTCTTGGCTTGATTTGTTTTTCATTTTTTTCAATTGCAAAAAATACAACCCGCCCTTAGCGTAGTCGAATGGGAATCAAAAAATGCTGTGAAAGCCCAATCCGCTCCGCGTGTCTTTTGGGCATCCGCCACCTTTTTTAAGAATTTGCAGTTCCATACTATTATTTCTTATTTCACAAAATGACTCTCTGTCAAGATCTTTAAATCCTCTACCGTCTTAAAGGAAATCTACTTCGGACATCCTTTTATTGGAAAATATCTTAAGTGTGTAAATTGTAAAATAATTACAAGTCTTTGGTAATACTCTGGACGATCTTAAACTCGGATAAAAAGATACTAGCTAGTACCCTCAGGACTGTATATGCCGGAATGGCTAAGACCATGCCTGTAATGCCGCCTATCTGTGCTCCGGCAAGGACAACTACGAATATCTCCAGCGGATGAGCTTTTACACTTTTAGAAAAGATATTGGGCTGGACCAAGAAATTATCAAGCAATTGCATGACTCCAAAAACCCCTATTACTATTAATATCTCGGGTAGTGTATCCGTGTAGAAACCTGTACTTCCTGCAACAGCCTCTGTTGCCGCATTCACTCCCGCTGATATTTGTCCTCCTTTATCAAGACTAGAAGATATGGTGATGATGACGCCAAATACTGCCCCAATGATAGGTCCTAAGTAAGGTATAACATTGATCAAGGCAGCGAAGAATCCTATTAGCAGCGCATTTTTGATCCCAAATAGACTCAGTGCTGTAGCTACGAATATGGTGATGATAATGATTTGTATCGCTACCCCAACAAAGTACCTTATCAAGAGCACACTGGACTCTTCCAAGGCATGTATTGCTTGATCCTCATACTTGGTAGAGACGATCGATCTTAAGATAGACTCGAATAGCCCTCGTTCTTTGAGAAAAAAGAAAGCAATAAAATAAACAGATAGCAAGGTGATAAAAATATTACTCATGAATCCAAATACAGAACCAAACAACTCTGGGATCTTAGCTGGATTAAGTAGGGAGAATACATTATTTCTTACTTTATCTAAAAATGCTTTTGGTTTATCATTACCATCTTTCGTAAGATCACTATTAACTTTTGGATTATTGATGTTTATTAGGAGATTGACATTTGTATGCGTCGAGTCCTTGAATATAGAATCGAGCTTCACGACGGCAAACTCCTCCAAGACTTTGGCCTCTTTTTCATTCATACTCAACAATACATCTATCTCTTGCTCCTCGGGCAAGAAACCCTTTGCTACCAACCATTGATTCCAATCATTAATAGGTTCTTCTAGACTTTCTGTGAGTTTTTCATAATCTATCCCTGCTAGATTCCTTGCTTGCTGTACAATAGGTGGTAAGAAAAGCCATACGACAAGGACCAATACAAAAGTGAATACTATCAAAGTGACAATTGCTGATAGTCCGTTAGGAAGGAACCGTTGACAAAATCTCATAATGGGCGCTCCTACCATCGATAACACCCATGCGATCACTACATAAGTCACTATATCCCTAAAAAACCAGATCAGTACAGCACTGATAAAGATGGGAATGAACAGGAGCAAGTATTTACTAGAAGTCTTCAAGGATTATAATGTTAGCTATTTTACACTAAAAATGTCAGCTATTTAGCATTTCATGCTACAAATGCCTACATTTATTGAGTATCAATATTGATAGAAATGTCGAGAAATACATATACCACTTTAGTTGTTTCTCATTTTTCATGCGTCAGTATAGGTATAATTAGTGTTTTGCCAGCTGATTTATGGCATAATATACGGTAAATGCAGTATCACCATTTTGATGATTCTTTTGTATCAAAATAGTGATAAAATGCTTTATTACATATTATAAATATTAATCTATAGTTAAAACACTAATATAAAATATACCTATCCATAGTTATATTATAATGAATAGCTATATTTCGAATTCAATTAATAATGAGTAAATAACACACTTTTATGAGAAAAAATTTACACAAAATTTCTCTTTTTCTTGGCCTATTTCTCCTTTTTATGGGAACTGCACAGAGCCAAAATGGAGAATTAGTATTAGCAACTCCAGATCTAAACAATTATTCATGTGAAGTCGGCGAAGTAGAGACTTTCATTTGGAAGTATAATTATACGCTTGACGGGTTTGATAAGCAATGTGATGATATCAATCCTGCATCTGTAGAATTAACTTTTGGTGAGGGTGCTGACGAGCTTGTTGAGGTTGTCGGTGGTCCTTCTGTTAGTGGATGCTTTGTATCTCTTAACATAAGATGTCTAGTAGATAATCCTCTAGACCAGTTAGACATGATGATCTGTGTCAATGCATTGGACCTATTCCAAGCGAATGGTGTAGATAACAATTCTGCAGATGATGACGGAGTTGGATGTTTTGATCTGATGGACTTTACAGTACCAGTAGAGATGACATTCTTCAATGCTAGTTTGGACAACAAAAAAGTAGTCTTAAATTGGCAAACTGCTTCTGAACTAGACAATGAAGGATTCGAGGTACAGAAGAGCTCTAATGGTCAGACTTTTGCAGAACTGGGTTTTGTGAATAGCACTAGATCAACAGGTATTAAGGATTATAGATATGTAGATAATAATCCTATAAACGGGATCAACTACTACAGACTAAAGCAAAAGGATTATAACGGGAACTATGAATATAGTGATGTAATATCTGTGAAAAACAGTAACATAGTATCACCAATAAGCATCTACCCTAATCCAGTATCTATCAACGAACCTGTAAATGTATTCGTAGATAGTAACAACAATGAAGTAGCGCAAGTCAAAGTATACTCTATCACTGGAGCAGTGATCTCAAGTAAAGATTACAGCTTAAACGCTGGACTAAATAAAGTAAGAGTGCAAACTAGCAACTTGGCTGAAGGACTTTATATCATCTCAGTAGAGATGGGTACAGAAAGATTTAACAAGAGATTGATCATTCAATAAAAGATCTCCTCAAAATATTTTAAGTAGAGCAATACAGAAATGTGTTGCTCTTTTTTTTTGCTTGCTAACCAAAGTGATTTTACCATACTTTAGATTTATAATGTTGTTATGAAATCCACTTACCTTTTTAACCAAAGAAATATTCGAGGAGAATTAAGACTATAGCTAGTATCTTGTATTAGTTTATTTGCGCATAACAATCTTAAAGCTTAGGGAATTGAAAGACAAAACAATCAGAGTAGTAGAACTATTTGCCGGTGTAGGGGGATTCCGATTAGGACTAGAAAAAAGCAACTACAAAGTGGTATGGAGTAACCAGTGGGAGCCATCGACTAAAGTGCAACACGCTTCAAAAGTATACGAAGCAAGATTCGGTAGTGAGCACCATTCTAATAAAGATATTGCTACCGTACCCACAAAGGTGATTCCAGACCATGATATTTTAGTAGGAGGGTTTCCTTGCCAAGATTATTCGGTTGCAACTACACTACATAATTCTAAAGGTCTCAAAGGTAAAAAGGGGGTCTTATGGTGGTCAATTCAGCGAATTCTTGAAGAAAAGAAAAAGAAACCCAAATATCTATTTTTAGAAAATGTAGATCGACTTTTAAAATCCCCCGCAACACAGCGAGGACGTGACTTTGCAGTAATGCTACAAAGCCTTAATGACCTTGGCTACGCAGTAGAATGGCGAGTTATAAATGCAGCAGAATACGGGATGCCACAGAGAAGAAGAAGAGTTTTCTTTTTGGGCTATCATAAATCGAGTAAAGTCTACAAAGATCTAGTAAGATCAAATCCAATGGATTGGTTGACAAAAGAGGGCACTATAAGTAGTGTTTTCCCAGTGGAGACCGTAAAGACTTTGCAAGAAGTTGAGCTCAATGGTAATCTAGTAGAATTGACTAATAATTTTAATAAAAGCGGAAAGTTATCTCCATTCCAAAATACTGGATTGTTACTGAAAGGTAAAGTCTATACTGTCAAGACAAAACCAAATTATGACGGAGAAAGAACAGTTCTTGAAGACGTGTTGCAAAATGGCAAAGTGACCCAAGAATTTTTTATCGAGAAAGAGGATATACCTAAATGGGAATACCTGAAAGGAGCTAAAAAGGAGAAGAGAACAACGAAGGCTGGCTATGAGTATAACTATAGTGAAGGGGGAATGATCTATCCCGACGCGCTAGATAATGCCTCTAGAACGATCATCACAGGAGAAGGAGGCAGATCTCCATCTAGATTTAAACACGTAGTGGAGACAAAGAAAGGTTTGCGAAGACTAACGCCTGTCGAATTAGAAAGACTCAATATGTTTCCTGATGACCATACCAAACTAGAAGGTATCACGGATACTAAACGAGCATTTTTTATGGGCAATGCTTTGGTAATTGGAGTAGTAGAAAAAATTGGTCAGCAGCTTTATAATAAGATCTTCGGACTAGAGCATGTATGATCCTTCTTCATCAGAATCAATCATCAGGTTTGCAAAAAAATTAAAAAATCAAACCCTAAGAAGAGCCTGCTCAGAAAAAATTGAAAAACATGGCTATAAAGGCAAGGGGAATTTTGGTCAGATATTAGAGAAATTTTACTTCGGTTACAAACCTAACTCAGATGCAGAGCCTGATTTCCCAAAAGCTAAAGTAGAGCTTAAATCCAGCCCACTCAAAACTTTGAAAAACGGAGCCTTTCGTTCTAAGGAGAGGCTTGTTCTGAATATTATAAACTATCTAGAAGTACACAAGGAGGAGTTTTATGGCAGTTCTTTCTGGAAAAAGAATGCTCACTTATTGGTCGTATTCTATCTTCATGATAAAGAGCTCGACCTACTCGATTATATCATAAAACTAGTTGATGAGTGGAAATACCCAGATGTTGATCTTAAGATCATAAAGCGCGATTGGATGCTAATCAATCAAAAAATAAAAGATGGTAAAGCCCATGAACTATCTGAAGGAGATACTTTTTATTTAGGTGCGTGTACTAAAGGATCAACAGCTCTAAAATCGCTTAGAGATCAACCATTCAATGAAGCTAAGGCAAAGCAGCGTGCCTATTCTCTCAAACAAGGTTATGTCAATCATATTATTGCGAATATTGCTCAAGAGGAAGAAGGAACATACGGTAAGATTATCGATAATGTTGCATTAATAGATGAGGTAAACTCCATAGAGGATATTGTTATTTCTAAATTCCATCCGTTCTATGGTAAGACAGCAGCTCAAATACAACAAGAATTAGGGTTTGATCTTAACTCTGGTAATAAAAGCTATTGTGCAAACCTAACTAAAGCAGTACTTGGAATAGAGCTCGGACAGAAAATTGAAGAATTTGAGAAAGCAGATATTCAAGTCAAAACTGTAAGACTAAAGGAAAGTCTTCTTCCAGATCAGCACATTTCGTTTCCTGCATTTAAATACGAGGAACTTGTCGAAGAAAATTGGGATGAGTCTCAATTTAAAAAGATATTAGAAAGTAAATTTTTCTTTGTTTTTTATCTGAAAGAAAATAATAATGAAGTAGTCCAAAAAGTAAAGTTTTGGAATATGCCTTATGCTGATATTCTAGAATCTAGATTCGTATGGAGAAGAACAAAACGATTAGTTTCCAGAGGTCGTATAGTTAAATCTGTAAAAGATAGTGGTGTCAAGAAGATTAGGAAAGTGCATTTTCCTAAATCGACAGAGCATAGGATATGCCATGTGAGACCACATGCTCAAAGCACAACAGACACATATGACCTTCCTGTTCCTGATGAGTTGACAGGAGTCAAAGAATATACTAAACATAGTTTCTGGTTGAATGCGAGTTACATTAAGAAAGAGGTATACGAGAAATAAAATCATTGAGCAATCAGTGGAATACACCATCACTAATCAGCATTTTAAATCAGAATTCTAGATACTCACAAGCATCACTTAAGAAAATCAATATTACGTTTCAACCCTTTGAACTTGGTGCGTTTCACAGCAGAGCCTTCAAAGAGTTTATCAAATACTTCTTCGGTAATTTCTTCCCAGTCTTTCTTAGACCTATTCAGTAGCTCTTCCTTTGCTTCTAGCTTGGGCTCTTGATGGGGAGTTGAGAATCGATTCCACGGGCATACTTCTTGGCAAATATCGCAACCAAACATCCAGTTGGACATACTATCCTTATACTCTTCTGGTAGTTCGTCCTTACGCTCTATCGTCAGATAAGAAATACACTTGTTACTATCTAGCAAATATCCTTCCGCTGATATCGCATCAGTAGGGCAAGCATCTATACACTTGGTACAGGTCCCACAGTGATCCTTGATGGGATGGTCAGAATCTAGCTCCAGATCAGAAATGATCTCTGCTAGAAAAAAGTAGGAACCTTTCTTGGTATTGATCAATAGCGTATTCTTCCCTTGCCAACCTATGCCAGACCTCGCTGCCCACTGTCGCTCCATCACTGGTGCAGAGTCTACAAAACATCGGCCATCTATTTCTCCGAATTGCTCTCTGAGCTTGATGAGCAGTTGCTTTAATCGTTTTTTAATGATCTTATGATAATCCTTGCCGTAAGCATACATGGCGATCTTAGGCGCTTCACTATCCGTTTGCCTATCTTCCGTGTAATAATTAAATACTAGTGAAATCACCGACTTAGCACCAGGTACTAATTTGCTAGGGTCTAAGCGCTTATCAAAATGATCGGCCATATAAGACATAGAACTATGATAATTCTGAGATAGCCATTCCTCCAGCCGAGGAGCCTCATCTTCCAAGAATTCAGCTTTGCTTATACCCACGGCATCAAAGCCTAGCGACTTAGCAGTGTCTTTTACAAACTGTGATTTTTTTGATAATTGAATGGCTGAAAATATTGTTACTCCAATATCTGCAATTTCGCGTATTGCAGCATGATTCTCTTCTCCGCATTATCTACTAATTGAGAGAAATGAATGGACGCTACCTGTCTTTCATCTATACTGACGACTTTTCCTTCCCCGAACTTCATGTGCAAGACTTTCATCCCTTCCTTGATCTCATTGGGTGCGGCTACTACGAATCCAGAGATATCGATCTTGGGTAAGACATTGCGCTGTTTAAGTCTAGGCTTGATTCCACCTAGATTTCTTGGTTCTCCGAATTCTGGTTTCGCCTTAATAGGAATTATAGAATCCACATTCTCTGGTGGTAGCTCCTCTATGAATCTACTTACATCATTGAATCGCATTTGTCCAAAGTGATATCTACTATTAGCATAAGTGATCACAAGCAAGTCCTTAGCTCTCGTGATAGCTACGTAGAATAGTCGTCGCTCTTCATCTATCTGGTTAGGCGTCGAGAGCGCCATAAAAGAAGGGAATAAATTCTCTTCCATACCCACAACAAATACTGACCTATACTCTAGACCTTTTGCTGCATGGACCGACATCAATGTGACAACATTAGTATTACCCTTGTCTTCATCTGCGTCTGTGATCAGCGCAATATTCTGTAGATATACAGCAAGGGATTTTTCTAAAGGATTCTCACCTTCCACAAGCTCATCATCTTCTACGAATTCCTTGATACCATCTAGGAGTGCATTTAGATTCTCTACCCTGTTAAGACCTTCTATGCTGTTATCAGATTTTAATAATTCTAAGATGCCAGACTTCCTAGCTATGAAGAGTGCAATATCATATGCATTGATACCTCCCTGATTTCTTTTTCTAAAACTTGCGATCATCCCAGCAAACTCCGCCAGCAAGTTTTGTGCTCGCTTACTTAGTTCGATGTTAGGGATCGCCTGCCACATACTCACCTCGTTATCATCAGCAAACTGTACCAGCTTGTCTATCGTCGTTTTACCTATTCCACGTCTTGGATAATTGACTACTCTTTTTAGGGCTTCATCATCCTTAGGATTTACTACAAGACGTAGATAGGCTACCAGATCCTTGATCTCTTTTCTCTGATAGAAAGATAGACCACCATAGATTCGATATAGGATATTCTGCCTTCTAAGGTGTTCTTCGAATACTCTCGACTGTGCATTAGTACGATACAGGATAGCGATATCTTTGTTCTCTAGACCAAATCTATTTTTTTGCTCTATGATCAGATCAGCCACTCTCTTACCTTCCTCAGAATCGGTGAGGGCTTTGATTACTTTTATCTTATTCTCCCCTACATATTCAGTCCATATCTTTTTTTCTATCTGTCGCTTGTTATATCCAATAATTCCATTTGCAGCTTCTACGATGTGGTGCGTAGAACGATAATTTTGCTCTAGTTTAAAAGTACTCACATTCTTAAAGTCTGCTTCGAATTGCAAAATGTTTTCTATGGTCGCTCCCCTAAAAGAATAGATTGACTGAGCATCATCCCCTACTATACATATATTCTCTTTACTCCCTTCATACTTTATAAATTGCTTTATGATCTCATACTGCAGAAAATTAGTATCCTGAAACTCATCCACTAAAAGGTACTGGAAGCGAGTTTGATATTTTGATCGGATATCGTCAGGGTTTTGGTACAGCAGTTTAAACATTTGCAACAATAGATCATCAAAATCCATCGCTCCTGCCCTAAGGCATTTCTTTACATACTTGTCATAGATCAAATGAATCTTGGGCCGACGATTCATCCTATCATAATTCATCAGATCAGCATTGGCCTCGTATGCCTTAGGCGTGATGAGGTTACTCTTTGCAGAGGAGATCCTAGACTTTACAGCATTAGGATTATACGCCTTGGTATCGAGACCCATGGATTTGATGATCTCCTTGATCAAACTCTTGGTGTCATCCGTATCATAGATCGTAAAATCATTAGGATAGCCGATACGATGAGCCTCTACTCTCAGTATCCTAGCGAATAAGGAGTGAAAAGTACCTGCCCATATCTTATTAGCCCCAGAACCTATCAATCGCTCTATACGCTCCTTCATTTCCTTGGCAGCCTTGTTAGTGAAAGTCAGGGCTAGTATCTGCCATGGAGCTACGCCGGAGTTGATGATGTGCGCTATCCTATAGGTCAGCACCCTTGTTTTACCTGAGCCAGGCCCTGCAATGACCATCACTGGACCATCTAGGGTAGTGACTGCTAGACGCTGCGTATCATTTAATTCTTCTAAATAAGAGTGAGAAACTTCTTGCATAATGAAATGGCGTGGAATTTATGATAAATTCATGTACAGTAAAAATATAATATAATAAATTAGTCCATGGTAGAGTCGATAGGAGAAGAACTTAGAAGTTTTTACAATTTCCTTCAAAATCCACGTCAAGATATTTTTAAGGAAAGCTTTGGGGCCAATAATTTTCTCCACATTATATCTACTTATTACATAATCTTTATTTGTGGAATGATCGTCCTGACTCCTTTTGCAGCGTTGGCCGGGCTGGATAGTATGCCGCATAAGCTAGAAGAGCTCAAAGAGATGAGTATTTGGGCATTATTATTCATTGCTGTTTTGGTGCCTCCTGTCCTCGAAGAACTCTTTTTTAGATTACCATTGAAATATCCTAGAGGGCTGGTCGTCTTGATGTTCACCTTTATAGGCATGATTATCTTTATGGGATTAGCAGGTCCGTTTCCGACTGTTGAGGAAGATCAGATACCACCCGTACGAATCATCATCCCTCTCGGCTTTATACTTATAGCTACATTGTTTTTATTTATTTTTTATAGTAGTGAAAAAGGTATCGAAACAGTAAAAAAAATAGTGCAAAAGTACTTCCCCCACCTTTTTTACACGGTAGCTGTATACTTTGCATTTGTACATTTCTTCAACTTTGAGACTACGGATAATCAGTGGCTCTTTACTCCGGTAATGGTATTCCCACAGTTTTTAATGGCACTATTCGTTGGTTATGCTAGATTAAAGTATGGTTTCTTATCTGCGATGGTCATTCATATGATCAATAATCTTATACCATTACTACTCATGATATTAACTGGTCAGATCTGAATAAACACTATTTTAGAATATACCTAAGTTCTTAACCATCAATACATGGATTTATACGTTATAATTCAGTACTAAAGTAATCTCATGAGAGTTTTTCTCCTTTTTCTTTCTATGTTCCTCTTTGGAAATGATATAATAGCTCAAATAAGATGTGGTACTCCTGATAGAGCACTACAGCCTATTGATCAAGCAAAACTTGAAGTGTATAAAAATAAGATCCTTGAGAAGTCACTGGATGTTGATTCGGTAGCTGTTGCGTTTCATATTATTAATGATGCTATACAAGTTTCGACGATTGAGAAAGAAATTAGATTCTTAAACAAGTACTTCGCTGATGCAAATATTTTCTTTTTTTCCTGTGGCGAACCGACTTTAAGAGCAGGGCAAATTAGTTATGACTATGAACAAGGAGATGCTCTAAATCAAAAATATCAAATACCTAACACCATCAATGTCTATTATGTACAAGTAGCAGAAGACCTTGAAGGAAATCAGCTTTGTGGTTATGCTTACTTTCCGGGTATACCTGCAAGTCAGCGATATGCCATTATTGCATCAGATCCGTATTGTTTAGCAGGAGGCTCTACGCTTGCTCATGAGCTAGGTCATTTTTATGGATTACCCCATACGCACTCTGTGCAAGGAGGAGAGGAACTCGTAGATGGCAGCAATTGTAGGACAGCAGGCGATGGGTTCTGTGACACACCTGCAGACCCAAACTTAAACAGTGACGAAGCCATAATTAGAGATTGTATATACTTAGGTGACCAACGTGATGCGTCTGGAGATCTATATATGCCTAATGTAAATAATCTAATGTCTTATGCTCCACCAGTTTGCACTAATGAATTCTCGATTGAACAATTAGCCTTAGTAAGATTAGTGCACGAGTTTGAAAACAGCTATATACTGGACAATTGTGTCTTACCAGATTTCAAAGCCTTAGCAAAAACTACGAGTGAAAAATTTAGATTTAATGACGCCATATCGATCGATTATGAGTTTGAAAATTTAGGACTTCAAGAAGAGTTTGATGTGCCTGTCTTTATCTACCTATCTGAAAACAGGAATCGACAAGGTAGCATTATCAAAAAAGATACTTTCCTTTTCTCTCCTTTTGCGGGAAATGAGCTAATCTCGTTTAATCTTAATTTACCAGTAGTCGATAGTAGAAAATATTATTTAACGCTCTCGATCGACCCTAATGCAGAGTTTAATGAGGTAGATAGGTTTAACAATATAAGCACGAGTCAAATTGAGATAGATAATTCTGCTCTTGAAAGTGAACTTATATTCCCAAATCCTTCATCTGGGCTTTTCAAATTATTTCTCCGAGATAGTAAACTTACTGGTGAACTACTGATCAGCATCTATGATACGGATGGCAGATTGATAAAAACCATTGATAGTTCCAAGATCGAAGAAGAATATGTTCTCGAAGTGGATATCAGTGATCTTAGAGAAGGATTATACTTTGTCGAAATTTATTCCAACAAATTCGATGTTCGTAAAACATTCAAAGTCTACAAGTCTTTGTAGGGATTAAATCTTAGGTCTCAAAGGCCGGAAGAATATTACCCTCAAATTCCATAGATAAATAAAAGAAGTTTAAGAAATCTCTTTTTTAGATTCCGTAGTCGCGAGAATGAAAATCTCAGCAGACTCCGATGCAAGCATCAGAGAATACTTAAGATTAAACTAGATATCGATACTCAGATTCTTAGTAAGAATTAGTAGCTTAAGATCTATAACCAACCTTAAGCCGTTATGCCTATTATCATTCTACTTATTGGAATACTGGTACTTCTTATTCTGATCATGAAATTTGAGATTCCTGCATTCATCTCATTGATCATCGTAGCGATAGGCATAGGCGTAGCACAAGGCATGGATCTGGAGCTAGTGATGAAAACCGTCCAAAAAGGAATAGGTAGTACGCTCGGCTACCTAGCTCTTGTGCTTGGCTTCGGTGCTATGCTTGGGGAGATAATCGCTCAGAGTGGTGCAGCTAGGCAAATTGCTGACAAATTGATAGGTGCATTTAGCCCTAAGAATATGCAGTGGGCACTTGTACTTACTGGATTTATTATTGGTATCCCGTTATTTTATTCTGTAGGATTTGTGATGTTGATCCCACTGATCTTTAGTCTGGGGCGTACGACTAAGCAACCGCTTATGTATCTGGCTATACCGATGTGTGCAGCGCTGTCGGTCACTCATGGCTTCTTACCACCCCATCCTGCTCCTACCGCAATATCCGTTATCTATGGTGCAGATCTCAGTATAGTGTTTCTGTATGGTCTTATCCTTGCCATCCCGACAGTGATCATTGCTGGCCCGCTATACTCTAAGACCCTCAAGAATATAAAAGCAAAAATGCCAGAAGGGCTGTTCAAAAATATAGATAATGAAACTGGCCCTAAGCCTGGATTTGGTATCAGTCTATTCACTGCACTTACTCCAGTCATTTTGATGTCTATCGCTGCTGTGGTCAAGCTTAGTTTCACAGAGGGAACTACATTCTACAAGTTCATAAGTTTTATAGGAGATCCGGTCATAGCCCTATTACTCGCGTTGCTGATATCGATATTCACACTCGGACTAAATCAAGGAAGGAAAATGAAAGAACTTGCGAACATGATCAGCGATTCTACAAAGGGAATTGCTATGATACTACTGATCATCGGAGCTGGTGGCGCGCTAAAACAAGTACTGGTTGATAGTGGATTGAGTGAGTACATTATCTCTAGTTTAGATGGAGTTAATATTCATCCATTAGTCCTAGCATGGTTAGTAGCTGCGGCTCTAAGGATATCATTAGGTTCAGCAACTGTAGCTGCTCTTACGGCAGCAGGTATCGTTACCCCACTGCTAGGAACTACAGATGTAAGTGCTGAGCTTTTGGTCATTGCAACTGGGGCAGGAAGTCTTACCTGCTCTCAAGTCAATGATACCGGATTCTGGATGTTCAAGGAATATTTTGGACTTTCGATCATTGACACTTTCAAGTCATGGACTGTCATGGAGACCATCGTATCTATCATTGGTTTGATAGGTGTCTTACTCCTAGATCAGATTATTTAGAAATCACATCCATCTGGAAGAGGCTCTTGCTGTGCCAAACTCGCAGCAAAGTTAGCAGGAAGCGTATCTGGCACTAGTTCTTGTCGAGGGGTTCCACTATAGACTACATCTCCGTATCCTGCTTCATTCATATGTGCCCTGACATAGACAAACTCATCTGCGCCCACAGCTACCACACCTCCGCTTCTGGTAAAAGGTTGCTCATCGACATGGCTGTGAGATAAGATCCTTCTGTAAACCAATACACTATCAAGTGTGATGACCTCCCACCAATCTGCATATTGGTCACAACCCGTTTCTATACTTTCTACACTTACCTTGAATGTATAGTTATTGGGTTGACCTATACACTCTACTCCTACTATTTTTGCAAGGCTATTCTTAGAGACTTTGGCGTTAGATATCGTATCTGCCTTAATGCAAGCAAAGACACAACCGCAGACTAAAATAATGCCAACTATAAATTTAAGGCTATACATTTAATCAGTGGGATTTACAGTTATCTCAGCACTTGGCTCATAACCTATCCTATGTGCGATCACTTTAATATCGGCCTCAGGATCCAGTTGAACTTCTTCTGTATAAATATCCCACGATTCATTTTCGCCTAGTTTATAGCCAATGTTAGCACCTTCGGTTTTGCAACTGATAGATAGTAATCCATTTTTGAATTTCACTAATGGAATATCAGTTCTTGGCTGCTTACCATTTGGCCAATACGATTTTAAAAGTTCTGTCTCGGGGCCTATACATTTATCATTCGTAGCGCTTATCCATCGTACGCACTCATCGCGTAGTTCTTTTAATTTTTCTTGGTGTGCTGGATCTTTTGCCAGATCATTAAGCTCATGAGGATCATTCTCGGTATCGAACAATTCCTCCTTTGGCTTACTATCTCGAAACCATAGTGCTTGTGCCCTACTCAATGCACCTTCATCTCTGAGTCTATACAATTCCTGCATAATCGGTTGTTGATCACGATATGCCACATGCAAGAACATAGGAAGCTCAGGCTTGTAATATTTTATATACTTAAATCGCTTATCACGTACGGCTCGATTCGTATCATAAGATTCGTCAAATCTGTCAGCTGCGGCGTGCACATATTTTGCAGGAATCTCTCGCTTATACTTACCGAGAAAAGCCTTACCATCCATGTAAATTGGTGGTTTGACATTTGCTTGAGATAGCGCTGTCGGAGCGAGATCGATGAAACTTAACAAGTCATCATTCCTCGTACCAGCACCACGCTTATCAGGAAATCTTATGATCATAGGGACTTTGATTCCCGAATCATACAACAATCGTTTTTGTCTTGGAAGGGGCCCTCCATGATCAGAGTACCAGACAATTAT
>ENA-ORXT01001669-ORXT01001669.1-marine-metagenome-genome-assembly--contig:-NODE-1669-length-28821-cov-16.482535_pt1 | contig 28821 bp, 24 predicted proteins | sample MGYA00237868_ERZ511482 | MGnify/ENA metagenome assembly ERZ511482 | reverse complement strand
TATGAGCTGTGGGCATGCACAGAATGCTGACACGAATGCAGCCCGAAATATTGAAGCGGCGGGACACGCCGTGATGGCCTGTGGAGGGGATGTAAGACCTGAATTGCGAACTATTGCAGTACAGGCAACCCCTGCGAAGCAGGAACCCGCTGAAGCGATTCAGGCTTTCGCCTGAACGCCGTAGGAATCCTCTTCGTTCACGGAGGGGAGGATGTCAAAGCTATTGTCCTTGTCTTTGATCAGCACGACATTGTCACAAGCCTCTTCCTCTGTAGTGGAAATTTGTTGGCAGAACTGACCATCATCGTTAACTCTCCTTGCAAGCTCCTTTGTCACTCTGGTTTTCGTCACTTTTTTACGACTTTTCTACCATCTGCACCGAGGTAATTGAACCAACTGCGGTCGCTTCCTATAAAAGTAACGCCTGTATTGCGGATAAGTTCGTCATATCGGTCGCTTTGACCTGCGTTGTTTTCCCTTCAAATACACGAACAAAATCCCCAGATGGTGATTTCTTGAGCCCTAAACACTCTTCCTTGCCGGCGAACAAATCTACGGTATAGCAAAACTCGCTGGAGTCATTGGCATACCACTGTGTATCTTCGTTCTTGCCTTCCCAGTTTACGGTTGCTTCCTTGTCTGAAGAAAAGTACATGCCACCCTTGGAAAGTGGGAAGGTATTTCCCACCAGAAGCTGTTCAATTTCTGACTTGGTCAGAAAGACCGAGTCACTGGACACCTTGACGCCGGCTTTCGCAACGCAGCCACTGACAAGCACAGAACATACAAGCATAATAATAGAAAATTTCATAGTTACACGCCACTCGTGAGTTGATAATGGACTGAGAATACACAGACTAAGATGATCGGATACAGCTCGGTATTCGTTAAACAGTCGGCGGTGTATAAATACATCACCGACTGTTGGTCCGATTGCTAAATCAGTAACTACTGATTACTGAATTTTTCGTCGTCGGCGTGCGAGTAAGAGCACGGTTGCTGCCAGGCCGAACAATGGAAGTTCATCGCCGGAGGTGCCGTAGATGCTACAACCACCACCACCGCCTGAGCCTGCCGAGTCGGAACCGATCGGACCGCCATTGGCATTACTTTCATCAGCGGTACTGACGAGCAGACTGGCTGAACTTTCCAATGGCACCGGATTCTCTGCGAACGACAGATCGTCAGCAAATGCGATGATCTTGCTTCCTTCGCTGGCCCTTACTGCGATACCGGGAAACGCACTGTGTGGGACAAATATACCCGTGGCAATGTCATACACGACTGTTTCATCGCCAAAACGATAGGTCAGAGTCGCGTTAACTCGATCGATGGTAATTGATGCCGGATAAGCGGTGTCAAGTGCCGGTATCGTCGCCATACGTGGACAGTTGTCGAGATCGCCACCGATAAGCTCGGTACCCGCGCTGAAATCAGCATTGTTCACTCGCTCTGTGCAGTACGATACGAAACGCTCGCCATCTCCCCGATCTTCGATCCTGATTTCACTGTACACATCGCCAATGTTATTCTCGCCATTCCCACGCTCTGATGTGTCGTTATAGAACTGGGCGCCGACACGAACAAATCCTTCGCCGTCCGATACCACATTCGATTCGCTGGATAATTCGATAATTGCACTGACATGATCAGACAAACCGTGGGCAATCAGAAACGGACCGCGATCACTCGTCTGGGCGCTGTTGTCGGCTTCTAGTCGGAGGCGTCCATCGATCGGTAACATTGCATGCCCAGGTTGCTGACCTTGAAATGATGGCCAGTACGGTGCGAGTTCCGGAGGCGCAACGCTGAAATCCTCAGCGATGTTATCGGTGCTGACCGAATGCAGGTTGGCAATGGCAACACCCGAGCTGCCCCGATGATTGGTGCTCACAAGCAGTCTGGAAATCGCAGGCCTGAACGCCTGCGACGTTAACTGATACTCGACCGAGGTACCATCAACCGAGAAGATCAACACCTGACGTTCACGATCGACGCGCACGCCGAATTCATACACGGTGTCGAGTGTCGGTGTCAGATCATCAACCGGCTCCAGCTCAACAATGTCGTAAGGTCTGAGGTCCTCGCTACTCCCGTCGGCATTACGGCGCCGCAAATCGATATTGATCTCTCGTCGACCATCGCCGCGAAGCCGAAGTGTGATGCCACTTTCGATATCACCTTCACGCCCATCGAATCCACCGTCCTGAGTATCGTTCAGGAAGGTTGCGCGAATGCTGATCTGAGCTTCGGCATCAGGGTCGGCTGGTAAACGGGAGCTGCTGGACAAACTAACACGCGCCGTCAGCGAGTCACTGTTGTTGTCATTGAGGTAGAATTCCGTCCAGTTGCCGTCATCGTTGTCGATTGCGCTGTTGGTCTGCATTTCTATAGCGCCATTGCTGTATTGCACGCCAGATTGACCACGTGTGCCACGGTTGGCGTTTCCACTCCAGAATCCGAACTGAAACGATGCACCCGAGAAGTTGTCCACAAAGTCCAGGGTGTTGTCGGTGTAGCGGAAGTTAAACGGCGTGGGCAGCGTCGAATCGACTTGCAATGCAGCAAGATCGGGCTCGGGTGGAAAACCAGCTGGCGCTGTCATCCCGTTGGACATTTCACCCGCTGTCAATGCCTGTGGTGCCGTACGCAGATCATCGATATAGACCACGGCGGTTCCCAGTCGATTGGCGTCGGTCCCAACTTCCTGCCGGCCTCGTGCAGGCTGAAATATCGGCGTGTTGATCGGTACAGTTTCGGTAAAGCCGTCGAGACGGTAGATCATTGCCGGGATACTGCGATCTAGTTCGATAGCTATTCGATACGGTTTGTCGAATTCGACAACCATAGGAAAGCTCCGGCAGCTGTTGCCATCGAGCAGGCGTGTGCGATCATTGAATTCAGCGTCATTGCTTCGCGAAAGGCAGTACTCGGCCAATCGTCTTCCATCCGCTTCCGTTATCAGAACGATCTCTGCGCGAACATCTCCGGTACGGTCGTTTTCATTACCGGTACCGTCTGCCGTATCGTTGTAGAAGATCGTGTCTATCCTGGCCTCGGCACGTTGCCTGTCTTCAGCGATAGTGGATTCGCTCGATAGTGTGACGACGGCTTCGATGTAATCAGTGCGCACAGCCGGGCTCAGAGACAGGCCATTGCCACCTCCTTCACTCATCGCTAACAGACGCAGGCGACTATCGGCATGGCTGGCTGTGCGGCCATTGCCAGAGGGTAGTTCCTGATAGCGATCGAAAATCGGCACAGCCGAAGTGAAATCGTCGGTGAAATTCTGTGTGCTGACGCCGCTGACCTGCACGACCGATGTACCTTCCAGTTCGCAACAGAACCAGGACTGGATACGTCGTAAATTGCTGCTTGCCGGGTAAACTTCACTCGGCAGAGTGATCACCGTTGATGCGCTATCGACCGATAGGGTCAACGTGCGTGCAACGCGATCAATGGCTAGTCCTAGCGTGTGTGTTTGACCGACATTGATGACTGCACCGGGGAGGCCGGTACAGAATTCACCGCCGAAATCGCTAAGGTTGACGTTGTTGCCATCGGCCGTTCGCCGAGAAAAGCAGTAGTTGGCTCCCGCCGAACCGTCTCCAAATACACTGGCGGTCAGCTGAACCTGAACGTCGCCTTCCGATGTGTCTGGTGCTGGTGTTTCTGTATCGCTGTACATTATTGCATCCACAAACACGGTAGATTCGACATCTGATGCGGGATCCAGCTGCACGTCGGCCGAGAAGCTGTCCGATGTGTCCTGCACTACTAAAAAGGCACTGCCAGGTGCAGAGCTGGTGCCCGTGGCAGTCATCTGCAATGCATTGTTGGTGTACTCCACTGAAAAATTGCCGGACGAATTGTCGAAGCTACCGCTGGTATAGCGGGTCGAATCGACCGAGAAATCATCGGCAAAGCTGCCTTCTTGCGCGGAAGCAAGTCCCGTTATGAAAAGGCAAGCCGCCAAAGCTTGAGAAGCGAGTCGTGACGTTCGTCTGTACATCAAAATATTCTCCAGTGTCGTGATTCCAAATCGATTTTGTAAATCTGCTGTAATGACAAAATAGAGAGAATGCACGGGTCGCGAGTGTGCGTCATCACCCGCATGGGGGACAACGCTTCATGCCGTGCATTGCTTGTTGTTTTTTAAACTGACCCATATTTTTGGTTTGACGATTTCTATTCGTAAGCGCAACTGATCAGTCAGAACTGTCGACTTCAGCGTCATCCGCACTCAACGGCGCAGAGACATCTCGACGTCTTGGCCACAGTGCCTGTTTTTCCTGTTGCAAACACTCGTAACCACCCTGCACGCTCTGCCATCAGGCGAGTGATAGTTCCTGTTCCTAAGCTAATCTCAATAGGGGTACAGTCAGGAGTTAAGCGCAAATGATCCAGACCCGCCGCCAGCGGTTTGCTAGGCAGTGAAAGAGCCAGGGGCGCCCGGCGAGGGCAATGGCTGTGCGGTTGAGATTGTTAAAGTGCCAGATGTGTGATGGAGTCGCCTGATGGGGCTCAGCAGGGGGGGGCAACCCAGTGCAGCGATGCTTAAGAATAAAAAAACTATCTACCGCATAGTGCCCTCAGTAGTTTGTGCGGTAAAGCTTTGAATCACGGATTATCGGAATATTGTTACTGTAGTGGTTGAGCTAGAAGGAACTCCAACAACACCGCATTAAATACTTCAGGACGTTCCACGGGCGTGGCATGGCGACTATCCTCTATAACGACTATTTTTGCGTTGGGTGCCAGTTCGATTATGCGTTCTTTCCAGGCCAGTGGTGTGTAGTCCTCTCGGGCTGCGATGACTAGAATCGGTTGGTGTATGTTGGTAAGCTCTGGCGTTATATCCCAATTGATAATGGCATTGAACGCTGCGTTGTATGGTGCGGTTTCATTTTCGGCCCAGCGATCTGCAAAAACCCGCCTGCGGTCTATGAATACATCACCAGGGAGTAATTTTTTCGCAACTACCTGACCCACTTTTCTCATGCCCAGAAGATTAACCAGAGCTTTTCGCTGAACTATCGCTAATTTGTCCTGCAAGCGTTTTGGTTTCATGTCTGCGGGTGAATTTACTGCAGTAACACTTGCCACTATCGCAGGATTATCCAGTGCAAGTTGCAGTGCAACCTGTGCACCCATCGACAATCCAACGCAATGAATATCGGTAAGTTTCAATTCACTGGCGAGTGAATAAACATCGGAAGACATCTGTTTAATCGAATACGGGCCCGGTGGTTTCTCACTCTGACCATGACCTCGTAAGTCGACCAGCAATACGTTGAAGAAAGGAGTCAAGGCGGGGACTTGGTCAGACCAATCACGAACGCTAGAACCAAGCCCGTGAAGAAGCATAACAGTTGCGACAGGCACTTTGGCTGTGGATGCCAGCTGTTGGTGGTGAATTGAGAATCCGTTAACCCGTTGTTTTGGCATAATGAAAATGTATCATGAATTGCTGAATATCCCAGTGTCTTTGGTATATGAACGTACCTATACAGCAAGCCTAGTACTCATTCGTGGTGAGGAACACAAGAATAGAGCGCGCGTTTTGTAGGTGTTCTTGTCTCGTTGGCTGAAATTTCCACAGCCACCTAGCAGGGAACAGGCAAGGCCAGTATCCGTAAAGTAGACTTTCGGCGTTTTAACGACGCGCTTGCTGAAGTTTTTAAAACTCATCGACCACGGCGTAGCGACGGGACTTGTTCACAGGGTACTGCTCGTGGACGCGACACAGGAACGACTCAGCGTTCACCACGGATGTACGGTTGCATCAAAGCCTGCGGAACTCTTGCCCTGCGTGCCATGATCACAAGCGCAACGATGGACAGAACATAAGGCACCATCAAGAACAGCTGATAAGGCACCTCTTTACCTACTACCGTTTGCAAGCGTAGCTGGTAGGCGTCGAACAGCGCAAATAACAGCGCGCCAAAGAGCGCCCGTCCAGGATGCCAGGCAGCGAATACGACCAATGCTATACATACCCAGCCACGCCCCTGCACCATCGTGGGAAAGAAACTGTTGAACGCGGACAAGGTCAGAAATGATCCGCCAATGGCCATCAGGCCGCTACCCACCATGATGCACACAATACGGACAACAATCGGGTTGATTCCCTGGGCTTCGGCTGCATGTGGGTTCTCCCCCGTCATTCGTATTGCCAGACCCACTGGTGTTCGAAACAGTAACCACACCATTAATCCTGCAGTGGCGATAGCAAGATAGGTAGGCGATGTCTGCGTAAACAAAGCTTGCCCCAGAAAAGGTAGATCGGATAATCCGGGGATGTCGACGGGCAGAAAAGGTTCGATAGTGGGCGGGGTTGACGCCACGGGTACCACCAGCCGAAAAATATAATAGCTACTGGAGGCTGCCAGTAACGTTATGCCAAGGCCAGTCACATGCTGGGAAAGACCCAGGTTTACCGTCATCAATGCGTGCAGCAAACCGATCAGCATTCCGCACAGGGCGGCAACCATAACACCTGTCCAGAGATCGGCACCATTGAAGACTGTGAGCCAGCCAATCATGGCGCCAAACGTCATGATGCCTTCGATACCCAGGTTCAGTACACCGGAACGCTCACACAGCAATGCCCCAAGGGTGGCAAAGATCAATGGCGTGGCAATACGCAGTACCGACGACCATAACCCTGGGTTGCCTAGTATCTCGACGAATTCCATTATCAGGCTCCTGCACACAGATAGTTCATAGCCGCACCGTTTGCATCCATCGCCTGCCCCGGTTGAGGCTACACACATCATGAGCGTATCCATCCAGACCATTGAATAACATCGTCATAACCGTACCCGATAGCGGGTGAAAAACAACGCTACCAACATGCTCAGCAAGGACAGCGCAACGGTAACGTCAGCAATGTAGGAAGGAATACCCACCGCTCGGCTCATGCCGTCAGCACCCACAAACAACGTGGCTGCAAACACCGCTGCCCCGATAACGCCAACGGGATGCAACGCCGCCAGCATGGCCACCATAATGCCAGCATATCCAAACCCTGGTGACAGATCAGTGGTCACATAGCCTTTTACCCCCATGACCTCAACGGCTCCTGCAAGCCCTGCCAGACCACCAGACAGGCAAGCGACCTTGATAAGCGAAAGGCCCAGCGGCACACCAGCAAAACGTGCCGCGGTAGCGTTCAGCCCGGTAGCGCGAGATTGCAGACCGAACACGGTACGGGACTGAACCCAATGAACCACAAGAGCCAGTAAAACAGCTATGAGGAGCCCAACATGCAAACGCGTTCGATCCATGAGTTTAGGCAGTTCCGCTTCGGGGGCAACCGGTACCGATTGCGGCCAACCAAAGGCTAATGGATCCTTTAAAGGTCCTTCGATCATCATCGACACAAAGAGGATGGCGATGAAGTTCAACAGCAAGGTGGTTACAACTTCATCCACGCCAAAGCGTAAGCGTAACAACAGCGGCACAAGCAGCAACACCATTCCCGCGAGCGCACCAGCTGCGGCTAATACTGGAATAAGCGCATAACCTGGCATGGCGGGTAGCACTATACCGACCGCCGCCACGGTGATAGCCCCTAGATAGAGCTGACCCTCTGCACCAATATTCCACAGCTTTGCACGAAACGCCACGGCCGCCGCGAGGCCCGTCAGGATTAACGGTGTAGCTCGTGTCAGTGTTTCAGAAAAACCCAGGCGCGTTCCGAATGCGCCGAGCACAATCTGCTTGAATGACTCAATGACCGAAACACCAGAGGCTGCGATCAACAAACCTGACAGGGTGAGCGCTACCGCAATGGCCAATACTGGAGCTGTCGCGACCAACCAGAGAGGCGTTACTGCACGTGATTCAAACCGCATGGTCAGACCCGCCTGTCTCGACGCTGCTGGCCCCGGACGCAAGCGTGTTGTCCGTTTTGTCGCCCATCTCCCAGTCACCGGCCATCATTAATCCAAGCTGGCGTGCATCAGCCTGTCCTGCATCGACGGATGCTGACAAACGACCACGCACAATGGCTTGTATGCGATCGGCCAGCAACATGATTTCGTCCAGATCCTCGGAAATCAGAAGCACCGCTGTTCCCTCGTCCCGGGCTTGCAGTAATCGGGTATGCACTGCCGCAACGGCCCCTTCATCAAGGCCACGGGTAGGCTGTGCGGCAATGAGTAACCTCTGGGCTGCGTGTAAATTGCGGCCCAGAATAAGTTTCTGAATGTTGCCACCAGAAAGCAGGCGCGCGCGGTGGTCGGGGCCACCGCCACGCACATCGAAAGCTGTAAGTATTTGAGCCGTATGGTCACGACACGCTTTACGCTGAATGAGTCCATGTCGCGCGAAGTGCTTGTCTGCGCACCGTTCCAGAATCACATTTTCCCAGAGGCTGAGATCGCCAATGACACCCGCAGTCGATCGATCCTCGGGGATTCGGGCAACACCTTCACGCAGCAAGGCTGGCACATCACCTTGCGGGTACGGCAGGCCACACAAATTCAGCGTCCCGCCTGTGGCACGCAACACGCCACACAACAATTCACTCAGGGCACTTTGGCCGTTACCCGCAACACCGACGATGCCCAGCATCTCACCAGCGTGTACTTCAAAATTGACGTCTGATAGTTTGCCCGCTACGTTCACACCGCTAGCCTGGAGGGTCAACTTGCCAGGTTGTGATGGTGTGCGTACAGGGCGAGTCACTCGTCGGCCGACCATCAGTTCTGCAAGTTCGGTCTTGTTCGTGTCAGCCGTGGTGCGTTCGGCAACTATAGCGCCAGCTCGCATCACAACGACCCGGTCACTCGCGTTCATCACCTCATTTAATTTGTGAGAGATAAAAATCAGCGAAAGCCCTTCGGATGCCATGATGCGCAAGGTGGTAAACAGGTGCTCCGCCTCAAGGTTTGTAAGCACCGCGGTGGGTTCATCGAGGATCAACACCTTCGCATCGTTGTAGAGTGCTTTGAGTATTTCTACCCGCTGCTGCTCACCCACCGACAGATCAGCTACCCGGGCATCGGGCTCTACCGGCAAGCCGAAGCGCTCAACAATAGCGGCTATTCTTGTCCTTGCTGCCCGGGTATCGGAGCGCCAGCGCCACAATGGCTGTGTGCCGGTCATGATGTTTTCCAGCACGGTAAGGTTTGGTGCCAGGGAGAAGTGCTGATGGACCATGCCCACTCCAGCCTTGATAGCGGCGCGCGGTTTGCCCGGAGGCAGCACCTCACCTTGTACACTAACGCTTCCCTGATCGGCCGCATAGTGACCAAACAGGATATTCATCAGTGTGGTTTTGCCAGCACCATTCTCGCCCAGCAAGGCGAGAACTTCTCCACGAGCCAGTTCGATAGAAACCGAATCATTGGCAAGAGTGTCACCAAAGCGCTTGGTGACCCCCTCAATATGCAGAACCGGCGGTGTCATCGAACCGCGCGTACTCGATCAGGAAGGGTCTTCCATATCAACAGGGACAACAAAGCTGCCCGCTTTGATCTCGGCACGGCGTGCTTCCATGGCCTCTACTGCTGCAGCTGGCGGTACGTTTTCAGAATAGACGATGTCACTACCGCCTTCAACCATCAAGCCAAAAGAGGTATACACTTTGGCCACTGAATTGCCACTGCGTACATCGGCAACAGCTGCATCCAGTATGGGGCGGAAATACCACATGGCATTTGCGAACACTGTATCCGGGTAACGCTCCGTGTAGTCGATCAATGAACCAACCGCAAGGATGTCACGCTCCTTGGCGGCGTCTGCCGTACCTATTCGCTCACCGAACAGGATATCGGCACCGGCGTCAATCTGAGCCAGGCCTGCTTCGCGTGCTTTTGGTGGATCAAAGAACGTACCGATGAACGACACAAGGTGTTCGGCTTCTGGATTGACAGCTTCTATGCCCGCGGCAAACGCATTGATTAACAAATTGATCTCGGGAATCGGTATTGCCCCTACCGTGCCTATCACGTTGGATTCAGTCATCTCACCAGCCAGCATGCCAGCAAGGTAGGCACCATCATGGTTCCATGTTCCGAAGGTTCCGAAGTTATCAGCCGCAGGCTCTCCACTGGAACCCATTAGAAACGCTACACCGGGATAGTCTGCTGCCACCTGACGGGCTTCACGTTCAACCGCATAAGACTCACCGACAATGAGCTGAATACCTTGCTCGGCGTACTCGCGCATGGCGCGCGCGTAATCACTGCCCGATATACCTTCCGAGAAAACATACTCAATGGAGCCATCGGCCGCCGCTTCCGTGAGAGCTTTGTGCAGACGTGAGTTCCATGCATTCTCTACGGGTGAGGCATGAATACCTGCCACTTTTATAACGTCCTGGGCTATCGCTGCTGGGCTTGCGACTGCAAGCGCCAGCGTAGCCCCCACTGCCCATCTCAAACGTTGTTTCAAGCCTGTTTTCATGGTGTTCTCTCTCATATCAGGAGGTGTGTTCTGAATCTGGCCATGTCGATAAACTGGACCAGACAGCGCGAACCTGTGCGCGGCATTTAGATACTACAGAAGTTTTCTGATGGTCGCCAGCGCAGACCAGGAGCACACTTTTACCCGGCATCACCCAGACTTGACCACTCGCGATTTCCAGTAAAATACTCTTGCGAATCCCCGATGTGCGCGTAGTCGGCGATACTACAGACCTTGAGCTTTCCAGGAGACTTTATTATGACCGACACTAAGCGAGACCCAAGTGATCGTCGAGGGCCTGCGACCACTGAGATCTTGCGACTTGTGGTCACGCTGGATGATGTTCGGCCTGTCATCACTCGCACACTACTCATGCGAGCAAGTAGTGCATTGTCGACGTTGCATACGGCCATACAGCAAGCGATGCCCTGGGAGGATTCTCATCTGCACGAATTTCTCAAAGACGAACTTGTTTATGGGCCTGATTACTACGCAGCAGAGGTTGATGACTACGTTGTACACAGTGAGCGCAAGCAGCTGGGGACACTGTTCAGAACGGGCTCTGATGAGATCCGTTACCTGTATGACTTTGGGGATGGCTGGCAACACACGATTCGACTCGATGCACGGTTACCCCCCGACCTTATGCTGCGCCACCCCCGGTGCAGCGCCGGTGAGAATGCGTGTCCGCCAGAGGATGTTGGCGGTGCTGGCGGGTATATGGATTATCTCGAAGCTATTCTCATTCCCACTCATCCGGAGCATGCGCAGATGCTGGCGTGGCGTGGTCCGGGATTCGATCCGGCATATTTCGATATCGACGCTGCCAATGCGAGGCTGGCACAAGCGTTCGGGTTTACCGGGTTGGAAAAAGTCACATCGATAACCGGTACAACGGACCGACCAACAGGGCATGCGGTGAGTGCCGTGTCTACCGGTTCAACCCCGCCTGAGCCAGATACCATGGAAGCGCTGCTTAAGGACATAGAAGCAGCACTACCAGACTCGTTGACCGAGTCGGACGATGGGATGATGAACCTGTTTGCAACACTGAGTGATCAAGCGATGCCGCAACCAGAAGTTGATTTCCAGGGGCTTAGCCCTGCGGATATGCATCGCCTGTTGTATTTTCCCCTGGAATCTCCTGATATTGTTGTACTGCCTGAGATACTCGAGGACGAGCCGGTTGCACCCGTGATGAAACTCTTCGATCATCTGAGTGCGGCGTGCGGTGAGAATGGCTTGAAAGCCACGCAGAAAGGCAATCTGCCGCGTGCACTCGTACAAGAGATTGGGGCCTTACAGTTGATACCCGAGGCGCTTGATCCCTATGCTCACAGGCGGGGCAGATTAAATTCTGAAAGTGATTTTGTCGAGTTGGAAACACTTCGCTATCTGGCTGGTTTCGCAGGGCTCATCGTATATCGAAAAGGACGCTTCCACCAGAGTGCGAAGTTGAAGAAGCTCTGCCGTAAGGCTGGCAATCGTGCAGTTTATCCTCAGCTGTTACGTACCTGGACAACAGAATTTGACTGGGGATGGGCGGATGGTTATTCGTCCTTGTCCATCATTCAGCAGTCGTGGGTATTCTTGCTTTACGTGATGCAATGCCTGCCTGATGACGAACTTCCAGCTACGTTGATAGGGGACAGCTTTGTACAAGCGTTTCCGATGGCGCTGGAGGAGGTGGCTGAAAGCGAGCGTTTTGGCGAACAAGATGATCATGGCGTGCGTGATGCACTGATACGTGCCGTTCAACTACGCGCGGTAGAACGCTTCGCCATATTTTTTGGCTTGCTGGATTCACGTCTGGAACGAGGAGAAAAATTGTTTGAGCGCAGTGTGTTCGTTCGGCCGGCGCCTTTGTTGCGACAAGTGGCGCGGTTCAACCCTGAGCTGTTTGGTCGTTAAGGGTAGGGAGAAAACAGGATTACACAAGCACTTGGCATACAGGCAACTGTCCAAGAGCTGATCCGTCACAAGCGGCAAACAAGTTCATCGTCAATTGCATCACTAGGGTATATAGATGTTGGTCACATAGAGTACGGTGGGCCAGCCGCTCTGGACACAAGAAAATGCTGTTGTGGGTGTGAAGAGATGAGTGTGTGTTTTGTTATGTCATGTCATGTCATGTATCTGCATTACCCAGTGACAACAACCATTGTCTAACCCGATTCACTGCAGCTTGGCGGTACTCCTCTCTACGGGCAAGCAAGTAGAAATCCTCAACACCCTTATAGGTGCCGGCAACAACCTGAACCAGCTGTCCTGATGCGAGCTCCCGTGTGATAAGAAACCGACTCACTAGGGCGACACCTTGTCCGCCTAATGCAGCCTCAACGCTCAAGCTGGTTTGGCTGAAGTGAACGTTACGACGTGTTTTGCTGTTTGAGCTGACGCGCATCTTTTTCAGAAAATCCGGCCAGAGTTTGTGAGTGTCGTGTAGCAGCGACAGTTGTTCAAGCTTGCCGTCGGCTATGGGCAGCGTTGTGTAGGCAACGAGCTCGGGTGCAGCGACGGCGATGACCGATTGCCGGAACAAGAGATCGACATCCAGCTGCGCGCCGAACGGTGGCTTGCCTTGCCGTACAGCGAGATCGATACCGTCGCTGTGAAAGCTTAGAACGCGTTCGGTCGACAGGATTCGTAAATCGATTTCTGCGTGCAAAGCGTTAAACGCTGGCAGATTGGGAATCAACCAGCGCGAAGCAAATGTGGGTGTGACACTAATCGTAACCTTCGTCTCTTCCGGCTTGAGTAGCGCAGTTGCCTCTCGGAGATGGCCAAACGCATAATGCACTTCCTGATGATAGCCACGGCCTTCAGAAGTGAATGAGACGCCTCTGGAGCGTCTTTCAAATAAACGCACACCCAGTGATTTCTCTAGGCCACGCACTTGTTGCGCGATTGCCCCTTGGGTAACGCCCAGTTCATCGGCTGCTGCTCGAAAATTCAAGTGCCGTCCGGCTGCTTCAAAGGCACGCAAGGCATTCATCGGCGGAAGACTGTTTGAGTTAGGCAATAGAAAAACTCCTGTCAGAATGTAGGGTCACTACGTTGTAGTCAACCATAGCTATACGTATATTGCTGCTCATTGACAGAATAGTCAGTTTTGGAGCGATTATCATGACTGTAGAAAAAGTAGCGATTGTAACCGCCGGTGGTTCTGGAATGGGCGCAGATGCCGTACGACGCCTGAGCGAAGATGGTTTCCACGTTGGCATTCTCTCCTCATCAGGCAAGGGCGAAGCACTAGGTCAATCCTTGGGTGGCTTCGGAGTCACCGGCTCAAACAGATCAGTCGATGCGATTAATCAGCTGGTAGAAGGTGCTATTGAGCGCTGGGGGCGAATCGATGTGTTGGTGAACTCCGCCGGGCATGGCCCTAAAGGGGCGATACTTGAGATGAGCGACGACGATTGGCATGATGGCCTCGAAGTGTATCTACTTAATGTTATCCGAGCCTCGAGACTTGTCACACCGATCATGCAGGAACAGGGTGGTTCGATCATCAATATCTCAACGTTCGCAGCGTTCGAGCCCGATCCACTTTTTCCGATATCAGGCATCTTCCGAGCCGGGCTGGCTGGCTTCGCCAAGCTCTACGCGGATCAATATGCAAGTCAGGGCATTCGAATGAACAACGTCTTGCCAGGGTTTATTGATAGTCTTCCAGAAACCGAAGAAAGGCGTGAGCGTGTACCCATGAAGCGCTATGGACGTGCTGAAGAGGTTTCTTCGTTGATCTCTTGGCTTGCGTCTGACAATGCGGCCTACATGACCGGACAAAACCTGCGTATCGATGGTGGTCTTACGCGTGCTGTCTGATGTTGCGATTCCACTTGCTCGATCAGGCAGAACGGCGTTCATCATCAAATGGGTTGCGTCGGTTATTCAGATTCTTGGATACACCGCAACTGGTTTTGATTGGACGCCGTGGAATGCCTACTTGTTTCTGGCAGGTGTTGCAGGGTGGCTCGTTGTTGGCATACTCTGGAATGATCGTGCGCTCATGCTCATTCACGCAGTTGCGCTTATCGCTATCCTCGCAGGACTATTAAACCGATGATTATTCTCGTCTGTGAAGAGTGGTGCTAAAGCCTAGTTTTGTAAGTCGACATATAATGTTGATAATAAGCCACTTTTACGATCTAACTGGTATGAGAACAATGTCCACACGACGGTTAGCCTGATGGCCTTCTTCCGTATCGTTTGACGCAAAAGGGTAGGCATCTCCGACGCCTCATCGGCAGTGATCTCAGATGAAGGCGATGTCATGACAGTTCAGACCGGGATTCTAAAGTGCGCTGAGAGTCATGGAGATTCCTGTAAATAGTGAAACTCCGGCTACCAAGATGCTCAGTACCATAGCAATCCACAACGCTGCAATTCCGTTCGATGTTTTTGGTTGATAAAAACTGACAAGCAACCGCTTGAAAAACATTCTGCTTATTGCCAGTCGATAGTGCCAGGAGCGGTTACTCTTCAATGAGTAGGCTCGACGTGATAGATAGAGTCTGTAGGATACGGCTGCCTTTTCAAACAGGCGGTACTGCCCCCAACGGACCAGTAGCACAGCAGACAAGCAGCTGAGTAGCAGGACCATGACCATGATGTCAATGGCTGCCATGACAACACCACTGGAGTAGTCCACCAACATTTGCGTAAACCGGCTGCATACGCTCTGGAATCCTGACCACAAGGGCTTACAGCTGTCGTGCCATGATTGGAACTGCTCCGTTATACCACCTGGAATCTTCACTCTTTCCACCGTCCCACCATCGGTAGGTATGGCAGAGTAGTAACCATTAGAGAAAATGTTGATATACACAAGAAGTGGGCCCAAGACCCCGAATAACCATAAGGCTGAGGACGTGAATAATTGTGCAAACCTGGAAGTGGCGCTCTGCCCTTTCGCGTTGGCTTGTTCCTGGTCCAGCAGCTCGAGTGAACCACCGACATTCTGCAGGTATTCAACTTCACTGTTTGAGTCATGCTCAGCACTCAATGTGGAAAAGTTCTTCGCTGACAGGGTGGAGTCCTTCACATACCAGCCCATGGACTCGCACACACGTACCAGCGTGACTCCATAGGCAGCAATACCTGACGCTGAGTGCCCGGTGTACTTGCGTGCTCTCTTTGCATCCACCAGGCCACGCTTCAGGTCTCGAACCAGTACCTGAGCATTTTCATAACCACTGTCTTTCAATCCGTGAACGGTTGTAAGTGTTTCGTTGTCACTGGAGTGATGGGCATGTTTGTGTAGTAGGAATTTCAGATAATAGAAGGACTGACCGCACAGGCGTCGGCGCTCTTTGTGGTTACGCTGAAGTGGCAGACCATGAACCTTCGAGTAGTGCACGGCAGATAACATGATACCGGTGCGATGAATATCGAAATCGATCTTGTGAACAACCGTTGTGTCAATGGATTCCAGCGACTGATTGATCTGCCTTGCGGTGGCGCTGAGGAATCGATCGTCCTCGCTGCCTTTGATGACCGTACAAGGAGCGGTAAACCGGGTCTTGAGTCTTTGCAGGGACTCGAGCATCTTTTGTTCGTTCAGGCAATTTGAACGGGGCACAAACCGTCGCAGATAAGAGAGCTCATCGTTGTCTGCGGTATTTTTTTCCAGCAGATAAACTGATCCATGCAGCGTTCTGTAGTCGGTTGACCTGGCAACAACCACAACTCGATACAGGCCCCTGTTCTGCTGACTGAAGATATCGGTGTCCTGCCAGTCGACAACCGAACTTGCCAACAGTGTTCTGTGACAGAAGGTGGCGTCAGTGTCCTGTACCGACACATTGGAGATATAAAAGTCGAAGGATCCGAGGCCGTGGTCAGTTTTGGAGAAAAACAATTCGCCCGCTACGCAGGGAATCCAAGATATAAATTCTTTGTCCAACCGTTGCCCCTGCCTACTCGACGAGAGGACACGATACACACTAGCGCACGTTTAGTGTCTCTGGATTTGAAGGTTTTTGGTTCAAAGGGAAATACCGCTGGAAACGATACTTATAACGATCTGACCGAGTCGGTACTGATACGTTTGTCAGCCAAGACTCGGCCAGTCTGATTGCCTCCGATACCGTGCACAATGTTGATCCCGGAATCGTGGCGAAGCAGTCTTCTGGATTCTGTATTGACTCTGATGAGGTGACCAAGCTTGCGCGCCACGACCAGCATAGCCGTGCCGAAAAGGAAAATACTGAGACCCGCAAAAAGTTCTATCATGAAATGTTCCATAGGCAACGAAACTACTCAATACAGATTCAGTGTCGCCTGATTGCCTTGAATCTTTAGCACTATTATAGCCTTGAAGTCCTAAAGTCAATACTCTGACCATCATTTATAAGAAAAGTGCGCCGTCAGAAATTGCAAGATGTTGATTTTGTTGATATTTAATCTTTCCCTTATTCTCGGCAACTGCCGATCAATGCCAGGAAAGCCCTGCGCACTGACTATTCGTTCTACGGATACTCGACGCACTCGCTAGGCGATAGCTTTGCCAAAGACCCTCAACCTGCATTAGGCCCTGAGCACAGTCAGGATTGCCGGTCATCTAGCTCAGGCTGCAATCGAATACGTTTTACTGATATTCACTTGCAATGATGGACGACTGATCGTCGATACCTGTTCTAGCCCGGTCAAGCTGATTCTCCTTGTATGCTTTTATTCTGATGGTTCAGTGCCATTGCCAATATTTCTACTGCATGTAGGGCTTCACGCCCGCTACCGTCTTTAATTTGATGACGGCAGGACGTACCGTCTGCAACGATTAAGGTGTCATGGTCTGCTTCTCGCACGGCGGGTAGTAAATCGAGCTCCGCCATTTTTACTGATACCCCGGCCGTATCAGTTGCATAGCCGAATGAACCAGCCATACCACAGCAGCTGGATTCTATGACATCGACTTGTAGTCCGGGTATCAAAGACAATGTTCTGTGAACTGCGGAGAATGCATCAAGTGCCTTTTGATGGCAGTGACCGTGTACCAAAACCTTTGTTGCAGGTGCTTTAAGTGTCCAGTTTAGTCGGCCGGCCGCCTCGTCCTGCACTAATAATTCTTCAATCAATAGTGCTTTAGACGCAACGATATCGGTGGCTTTTCCGGGCAGTAGTACTTTGTACTCGTCACGCAGTGTGAGTAAACAACTGGGTTCTAGTCCGACTATGTGGACTCCATTTTCAGCCCAGGGTAGCAGGGCATCAATCATTCTCTGCGCTTCGATACGCGCTTGTTCGACCATGCCGGTGGCCAGGTAGGTTCTACCACAGCACAGTTTTCGCTTGCCGGGTAATTTCGCTATGTTGACTTTATAGCCGGCGGCTTGCAGCACAGTTCTGGCTGCACGAAGTTTTTCGGGTTCAAACCAAGTATTAAATGTGTCTGCTAGCAGTACAACATCATGCCCTGTGGTTAGATCTTCATGATCGTCTTTGAACGGGTTATTAGCCCAGTGGGGTAGAGCACGTGAAGCGGCGAAACCTGTCATTTTTTCAGTCAGTTTAGCCAGCCAGGGCTGCGAGTTTCGCATATTCGTTAACCATCGAAGTCTCGATGCTACCGGTGCATAACGAGGTAGGTAAGCAATCATCCGGTTGTGCAATGAGTGTCCGTGACTGCGAGCCCGGGCCACTTGTACCTCTAATTTCATTTTGGCCATGTCAACACCAGTGGGGCATTCACGTTTGCAGGCCTTGCACGAAACACACAGTTTCATGGTTTCCTGCATAGCATCAGAACTCATAGCATCGGGCCCCAGTTGTCCTGACATAGCTAGTCGTAATGTGTTCGCACGGCCTCGTGTCACATCCTGTTCGTTACGTGTGACTCTGTATGAAGGGCACATCACACCGCCTTTGGTTTTTCTACAGGCACCGTTGTTATTGCACATTTCAATAGCACCTTGCAGACCACCACTGGCGCCGGTCCATGCTGACCAGTCAAGCTCTTGCTTGATCTCTATCATTTTATAGTCTGGCTGATAGCGAAATAGTGAGCGATCATTCATGCGTGGTGCCTTTACTATTTTGCCCGGATTGAAAAGATTGTCCGGATCGAACAGGTGTTTGACGGATTCAAAACACTGGACCATCTGCTCACCAAACATTTTTGTATGGAATTCTGATCGAGAAATTCCGTCACCGTGTTCTCCGGAGTGTGAGCCTTTGTATTTCAATACTAGGTCGAATGCTTCATCAGCAATCTTGCGCATGGTGTCAGCGTCTTTTTCCAGTTTCATGTTTAGCACTGGGCGCACATGTAAACAGCCAACGGAGGCATGGGCATACCAAGTACCTGGTGTTCCGTGTTTGTTGAATACTTCGGTGAGTCCTGCTGTAAATTCAGCAAGATCGGGCAATTCGACTGCACAGTCTTCTACAAAAGATACTGGTTTACCTTCGGACTTCATAGACATCATGATGTTGAGTCCGGCTTTTCTAACGTCACCTATGCGTGCCTGCAAGGACAAGTCAACTGCGTCTACAACGCCTCCCCAGTTGGATCCTTTACCCGTCCACGTTAATCCCAGATCTGCCATGCGGTCATGAAGCTGCTCTAATTGAGTCAGGTTTTCCTGTTCAGTCTCACAAGCGAATTCTACAAGCAGAATAGCCGCTGGATCACCACGGACAAATTCGGCTATCGATGATTTGTAGAGGTCGATATCACGCGCTAATGCGATCATGGTGTTATCGACAAGTTCGATAGCATGAGGACCTAGCTCAACCAGATGTTGAGTCGCACTCATGGCTTGATAGAACGTTGGGAAGTGACATACCCCTAGAACTCGCTGAGAAGGCAGGGGAGAGAGCTTTAGCTCTATTTCTGTAGAGTAGGCGAGTGTGCCCTCGGAGCCGACTAATAAATGCGCAAGGTTGTAAATGGGACTGCCTTGAGCTAATGGTTGTGAGACTGGCTGTATCAGGGCATCAACGTTATAGCCACCGACTCGTCGTAGTACGTTTGGAAAGCGTTCTTCGATGTTGCTAGCTTCGCTTGAACCTAGATTAAGGAGATTGTTGATCAGTGTTCGATTTTCTCCGTGTAGTTCATCTAAGGTCGAAGACACTTCATCGAAGCGCATGGATGTGCCGGAGGGTAAAATGGCGTTAATGGCGTGCACGTTATGGCGCATGGTGCCGTAATGTATGGAGCGTTGACCGCAAGAATTGTTTGCAGTCATACCGCCTATGGTTGCACGCGATGCGGTTGATACATCAACCGGGAACCATACGCCGTGCGGTTTTAATAGGCGGTTTAAATCGTCTAGCACAATCCCTGGTTGTACCACGCAACGAAGATTCTCGACGTCTAACTCAATGAGATTATTGAGATAGCGTGAGTTATCAATGATTATTCCGGAATTAACCGTTTGACCACACTGTGATGTCCCACCTCCGCGTGGTGTTATCGGCATGCCGAACTCGCGCGCTATTTCCAATGTGGCGTGTACGTCTTCAATGGTGCGAGGTAGGACCACACTGGATGGCATTATTTGATAGATTGAAGCATCGGTCGCATAGCGGCCACGGGTGAACGCGTCGCCGAAGACGTCCCCCCTGATAGCGGCCGCTATTCGTTGATTAATTTCGACGTGGTCTTCAATTTCCATTGCTTTTCTGGTTCAAATAACTTAATTTCGAATTCATTATTGAAAATATACTTCCTGTGGAAGTTTATAACATGCGAAAGGTTGAGCGTCATTTCCTCCAAATACCTACCTAGGCCGAGCCCGGTACCTGATCGTGTTCTTCGCGCGATTGACATGCTCAATGACGCGGAGCTCGACAATGTATTCCCTCGCCACAAGCGACATGGAGCATCGACTCGTTTAGCAGTAGAAGCCTTAGGCCTTGAAGTGCAGTGTCAGGTGGATAGTGAATATTCGCCGGTATTATCAGCAGTTCGTGTTCCTGCTCGTTCAGATGCCGATGTATCCAAAGTGAATATCTATTTTGTAGGTGTATTGTTCGTGGTTCTGATGATGTGCACCCATGTGCCAGCGATCCCTATGTTTCTAGTTGAATATTATTACCGCTAATTGATACGCTAACCAATGGCGCAAAGGGGATGACAGTCGTGGATGACGAATTGCTTTTTCAACGTGAGGGAGATACCGGTGTAATCACCTTTAATCGACCGCAGACCAGGAATGCGATTACGTTTGAGATGTATGAAGAGCTGGCGGCAATCTGCAGTCGTGTTATCGATCGATCGTTAGATGTAAAGTCCTTGATTCTTACCGGGGCAGGGGATAAAGCCTTTGCCGCTGGTACCGATATTTCTCGGTTTAGAGACTTTGGTTCAGTAGAGGATGCGTTGGGCTACGAAAGAACAATGGATCGCGTGCTTGGGGTTCTCGAATCAGTGCCTATACCAACCGTTGCGGCCATAAGAGGTGCTTGTACCGGTGGTGGAGCCGCTATTGCGGCGTGCTGTGATATCCGTGTTGCCAGTGCCGACATCAAGTTTGGTTTTCCCATTGCCAGAACGCTTGGCAATTGCTTGTCTGTTGGCAATTTGTCACGACTGGTAGAGCTCATGGGGGCTGCGCGAACCCGAGAAATATTAATGACCTCGCGTCTGATTACCGTCGATGAAGCGTTGGCTATAAATTTGATAAACGAGTCTGTGCCTGATCCGTTAACACGCGCTCATGAGCTGTGTGAACATCTGCACGGGCAAGCACCGCTGACCATCGCTGCATCCAAAGAAGGATTACGTCGCCTACGTGAGTCGGCTGCCAGCGTTGAAGGCGATGATTTGATTATTCAGTGTTACACCAGTAAAGATTTTCACGAGGGTATGGATGCTTTTTTTGCTAAACGTAAACCCAACTGGCAGGGTCGATAGTCGGGCATGAGTCACTTTGCTAGCAAGGAACCCACAGGTCCACTCAAAGGCATGCGCGTTATTGAGCTTGCGCACATCATGGCGGGGCCTGTGTGTGGACTGATGTTAGCTGACATGGGAGCTGATGTTGTCAAGGTGGAAAAAATCGGCACGGGCGATGACAGCCGACGATTCCTTCCACCGGATATTAAAGGCGAGTCAGCCGCGTACATGATGATGAACCGTAACAAGCGCGGAATCGCGCTTAATCTAAAACATGAAGAGGGTAAACGTGTGGTGCTGCGTCTGCTCAAGGACGCCGATGTCGTGATAGAAAACTATCGGCATGACACCATGACTAGATTGGGTCTGGACTATGATTCATTGAAGCAACTTAATCCGGGTTTGATCTACTGTGAAATTTCCGGGTTTGGTCGCACGGGCCCGTATAAAGAGCGTGGTGGGTTTGATCTTATTGCCCAGGGAATGTCAGGGCTTATGTCCATCACCGGCGAAGCCGCAGGGCGCTCACCGGTAAAGATAGGCCCACCTATCACCGATATTACTGCGGGCATATTGGGCGCTATGGGTGTCAGTGCCGCCTATGCATCGAAGTTGCAAACCGGGCTGGGTCAGCGAGTTGACACGTCATTGTTCGAGGCGGGTATCACTCATACATTCTGGCAATCGGCGATTGCGTTTGCGACCGGTGTATCGCCAGGGCCGATGGGATCTGCTCATCCTTTAAACGCGCCTTATCAATCCATTGCGACTCATGACGGCTGGGTGAATGTGGGTGCTGCCAATCAGGCTAATTGGCTAGGCATGCTTGAAGTAATCGAAGCTGAGCACTTGGGAGAGAACGAAAAATTCAGCAACAATGTAAATCGAATGGAACATCGAGCAGAGCTGATTGAAGAGTTAGAAGCTGTGTTTAAAACTCGATCAACCGATACTTGGGTCGAATTACTCAATAATGCAGGAATACCCGCCGGACCTATACTCGATGTCAGGCAAATGCATCAGGACGAACAGGCTCAGTCTCGGCATATGGTGACTGAGGTTGAACATCCTGTGGCAGGAACGGTGAAAACATTGGGTGCCCCCGTTAAGTTTCATGGAACACCAGGTGGGGTGAATCGAGCAGCTCCGTTGCTCGGTCAACATAGCGTGGAAGTTCTGTTAGAGATCGGCTATGGGCAACCAGAGATTGATCAGCTTGTTGCCGATAAGATTGTTGGCTAGAGTGAGTCATGAAGATCACGCTGCGCCTCCAATTTCTGCGACAGTTGGCAAGCGGACTCCAAGGCGTTCTTTGAATGCGCCGAATCGTCGATGGTCCCAAGAAAAAATTTGATGATGGAAATTCCCTTTGAGCGCCAAGGCAAATAGTGGGTGCATGCTGCAACAAGGCCCTTGATCCCTATCAACAGATTACCTGGCTTCCCGCAATGACCCGACTACACTGAGGGAAACAACTTGTCGCTGACGGATTTCAGATGTGCTTTCATCATGCGCAGTGCAGAATCAGTATCGCGGTTCTCAATGGCTGTAAGAATGGTCTCGTGACCCGCAAAACCATGGTGGTCCTCTGGCGGGTTATCGTGACGTCTGCGCAACCGGCCCCATGAAACGGTGCGTCTCAGTGCATTCAATTGATCGTACATGGCAACAAGCGGCGTGTTCTGCGTAGCCTCGGCAATCAGATTGTGGAATTGATTGTCCAGCGTTTCATACTGTCGCCATGTACCTGCCAGCCGTGCCTTGGCACAATTCTCATGGAGTTGCTCAACATGCTCAGCGGTTGCATGCAGCGCTGCTTCTCTCGCCAGCATCGGTTCAAGCACAATGCGCGCATACATGACCTCTTGAGGGGTTGTTCGCTTGGCTATTGCTGCTATGGAATGCGAATCAGCAATTTGGCCATGGCCGCTACCGACAAAGGTTCCACGACCGACATGCCGCCAGACGGCACCCTCCGCTTCGAGAACTGCAAATGCCTTGCGTAGCTCGGATCGACCGATACCGAGTTTTTCACACAACTCACGCTCAGCTGGCAGTCGATCATTGTGGGCGAAATCCCCGTGAGCAATGAACGCACGTAGTTGCACCAGAGCACCTTCACTGATTTCTTTGTTCATACACCCTCTCATAGACGCTGATAGTGCAGGCAATGATCAACCAATGCGGCAATTGGTTTTGTAATTTTCGACCCAATTTTCAGCAATTTAGGTCGACACTAATCTAGAACTTGTGGATAAATCAATAATTAGTTTTATATTAATGACCGTAATGGGGTCATGTAAACGATGCTTATCTCTCTGTATTAACTCATTTATTCGCCATGAATACAGTGTTTTGCAGTAGCTGATAGAAAATGGAATCAGACTTGTGCCAGTCATGAAATTAAATTAGTGTTTCTTAAGTGGTGTATTTCCATATCGATTCACAGCAACCAATTCGTATTGGTTCAGAACTGTCGGCTCTAACAGTCGAATCAACTAAGACAACTGCGCCACCTGCATGATTCGTTGATTTTTGTATCCAAGGGAGGAGAAACCCATGCTTACCAGAAGACGTTTTACAACTGCACTTGCCGCGGCTCTACCGCTGATAGCACTAACCGGGGCACCAGCAAATGCACAGGATCTACGTGACATTACCTTCGTTCAACCCAGTCCTTCGGCTATCAATTCGTTTCCCGTATTCGTAGCCATTGGCGAAGGTTACTTTGAAGAAGAAGGATTGAAAGTCACCGTTGAGGCCATCAACGGTTCGGGTGCTGTACTGCAGGCACTTTCAGCAGGTCAGGCACACTTTGGGCGGCCGGGACCTGGTCCTGTCATTGCCGCGCGTTCCAGAGGCGTGGATGCTGTGTTCCTGTACAACGTTGCAGCTCGAAGTAACTTCGGCATCGTTGTTCGCGAAGATTCCGATATCCAAGGACCTGAGGATTTACGAGGGAAAGTTATTGGTACCGGTACCGCGGATGGCGCTGAGGTTGGTTTTGCACGGAACGTTATGTCGGGCTCCGGCATGGTTGCCGATACGGACTTTACTTTTTTGACCGTCGGTGATGGAGGACCTGCAACCGTGGGTTTCAACAGCGGTGCCATGGATGCTTACTCGTCGTCTACTGCTGATGCTGCGATTCTTAATCAACGCGGTATGAAAGTCAGGGATATCACGCCACCGGAATTCGCACGCTTTTTCGGTAACGGCATAGCCACTATGGGCGATACCATTCGCAATGATCGTGAACTGGTGGAGAAATTCGGTCGGGCATTTACACGCGGTCATGCATTTGCACTGGATGATGCGAATAGAGAAGCGGTACTGGCGCATCTCAAAGCCGGTAATCCTCAAGAGGGAGAGGATGCCGAATTCCAGTCAGCGTTGTTTGATGCAGTACGCTCCAAGACAATCCCCGTTGACGACTCTAACGGCATGGGCTACCTACCACCTGCTGTATGGGAAGAATGGCAGGACAGCCTGGTTGCTGGTGGAGAGATCGAAGCACCTCTGGAGGATCTGACCGACGCCTATACCAATGAATTCATCGAAGAATGGAATGTCGCTATTAAGTAGCCAGTAAAAAGTCTGTAGCTGGCCCGACTGTTTGATACACAGTTGTGTGTCTCAGTCGGAGCCAGTCGTAGCCATGAATATTCACTTTCCCCACAGTGTGTTTGCTACCCGTCACTGACCGGTTATCACAACGCTACTCGAAAATGCTCGTAGGAGAACCCCGAATGCACTTAGCTACTCTGTTCGTTAACGGGCACCCTGCAGCTGCCGTTCAGCTCAGTGATGGCTCATTTCTGGAAATAGCGAAAGCCGCCTCAGACCGTGGGGAGTTCACAACGGCTATACATACTGGAACACTACAAGCCGTCATCGAAACGGGTGATGATGCATTGAACGGTATTCGTACACTGGTGGCTGAAGCTGAAGATGGCAGGCACACTACTGCGACACACACAGCCAGCAATGCTATCTTGCTCGCGCCAATACCTGTGCCTAGAAAAAACGTTTTCTGTGTCGGTCGAAACTACGCTGAACATATCGCTGAAGGCGAGCGCGCACAAAACAAGAAAATAGGCGTAACTGAGCACCCGGTCTATTTCACTAAACCCTGTACAGCGGTCATTGGCCCGCTTGCCAGTATCCCTGTGTTCCAGTCCTTGTCAGAGTCGATTGACTATGAGGTAGAGCTCACGGTAGTGATTGGTAAGGCCGGGCGCAATATAACCAGGGAGCGGGCGTTTGAACATGTGTTCGGATACACGATTATGAACGACATAACCGCACGCGATGTCCAACGACGTCACGGTGGGCAGTACTTTAAAGGCAAAGCCCTTGATGGCTCTTGTCCGCTTGGACCCTGCATTGTCACAGCCGATGCAATCAGCGATCCACAAAATCTAGCGATAGGTCTTAGCGTAAACGGCGAACAACGTCAGAGCGGCAATACTGCGTCGATGATATTCGACATACCGAACTTGATTCAATCGTTATCCGAAGGCCTTACTCTGGAGCCGGGTGACTTGATCGCAACAGGCACACCATCAGGCGTAGGCTACGCGATGGATCCGCCACATTTTCTCAAGCACGGTGACACCGTAATCTGTGAAATTGCTGAGATCGGCAGGCTTGAGAACACGCTGCACAACGAGATCGGTACCTCATGAACGGGGTCGCGCCGAACGGGGTCGCACAGGAAGGTGTAGCACATAGCGATGTTGCGCAGACAACGGTTGCATCATCAGGCCACCCAGTCTATGAGTTGTCACACGTTGGAAAAACCTATGCGCGCAACAAAGTGCAAGCGCTGGATGATGTCAGCCTGACGCTGCACACCGGAAGCTTTTCATCGGTGATTGGCTCTAGCGGATGTGGTAAATCCACGTTGCTCAAAATCATGGCAGGCCTGATACCACCGAGTAGCGGGCGTGTTGTGTTGCAAAACGATGCGGTTACCGGTCCGCGGCGGGATATCGGCATGATGTTTCAACAGGCTACCTTGTTTCCATGGCGCACGACAGTTGAGAACATTGTGCTGCCCATTGAAATACGCGATGGACGAGCCGCCGCTGAAGCAGCAAAAGAGCGGGCACACCAGCTGTTGGATGTTGTTGGACTGACAGGCTTCGAGAACGTCTACCCCAACGAACTGTCTGGTGGTATGGCGCAGCGCGCCTCGATTTGCCGGATGCTGATCACCCAGCCCGCCGTTTTGCTGCTCGACGAGCCCTTTAGCGCTCTGGATGAATTGTCACGCGACATGATGAATATGGAACTGCAACGAATCTGTACTGAACAGAAGGCGACAGCCTTTCTGGTGACTCACTCCATCGCAGAGGCGGTTATCCTCTCGGATCATATCTATGTCATGAAGCCGCGCCCTGGCCGGCTCGCAGAGATTGTCACTGTCGACCTGCCGAGGCCCCGTACGCTTGACATGATAACCACGCCGAAATTCGGTGCCATGGTGGACTATATCCGGGGTCTACTCGACAAGGGGGAAGCATTATGAGCGAGTTGAAGGCTACCGCTGCGAGCAACGTCCCCCATGACCCGACGCAGGATACCGTGTGGGTTGAGAACGTATCGCTAATTGATCGAATTCCTCGCGCAGTGTCCATGGCGTTGGTTTTCGCAGCCTTTATCGGTGTATGGCAACTCTCCACCAGTCTTGGACTCGTATCTGCGATTATTCTGCCGACGCCCGGCGAGACCTTCCGGGATATTATCTTTGTCGGTAAAAACCTGATGTCAGGTGACTACATGTTGCCAGCGTTGTGGATAACGATCAAAGAAGTACTCTACGGTTTCGCGCTGGCAATCTTCATCGGTTTTTCGCTGGGGGTGCTGGTGGGTGAAACCGTATTTGGCGAGCGCGCCATCATGCCCTATCTGGTTGCTATTGATACCATGCCCAAGGTGGCGTTTGCTCCATTGTTCGTAGCCTGGCTGGGTTTTGGTATCGAATCCAAAGTTGCCTTGGCCGCTTTCATTGCCACCTTTCCTATTGTTGTCGGTACAGCAGCAGGCTTACATGCGGCAGATGACAACGCTCGTATGCTGTTCAAAACCATGGGTGCCAGCCGAATGCAGACACTGATTAAGATGAAGCTTCCTATGGGGCTTCCACAGATTTTTACGGGTTTGAAAATAGGAGCGGTAGGTGTTATGGCAGGTGCGATTACCGGCGAATTTCTCGGCGGTGGCAAAGGCTTCGGGGAACTGATTCGAGTGGCAGCATCGCAACTGCAAACTCCACGGGTATTCTCATTAATTCTCTATCTCAGCCTGCTGGGTTTGGCACTTTACGCACTGGTTACCTGGACTCAACGCAAGGTTGTATTCTGGCAAAAGGACACACTCGGTGGGTCCCATGAGTGATGAGACTTCACCGGTACCGGCTACAGCGTTACATGAATTTGTAGTTCGTGCACTCCAATCTACTGGAGTTCCCGCTCACGATGCTGCAGCGGTAGCGCATTTGATGGTAGACGCGGATCTCTACGGTTACGATACTCACGGCGTGTTCCGCCTACGGCAATATCTGGCTAGACTCAAAGACGGCGGATGCAATCCAACTGCACATATCAGCATTGCACACGAAACCATAGCCACCGCGGTTATAGACGGCGACAACGGCCTAGGTCATCTTGCCATGGCCCGTGCGCGTGATCTTGCAATAGACAAAGCACGTGTAGCGGGTATCGGCTGGGTCGGGGTTAAACGGGGTAACCATGCAGGACCACTAGCGCTGTACATACGTGCACAAGCCGACGCTGGCATGATAGGTATGGCTGCTGCTGTTGGCAGCGCCAACCACGTTCCTCCGTTCGGAGGCACGGATTTATTGTTAGGCACAAACCCCATCGCCATCTCGGCGCCCAGTGGAGACGCCGATCCGTTCATTCTCGATATGGCCAGCACCGTTGCAGCAATGGGCAAGATCAAAATGCTGGCACAGCGTGGTGAGCCTATGCCCGAGGGCTGGATGGTTGGTCGAGATGGCGCACCATTGACAGATCCTTCCCGCAAATCGGAAGGCTTTCTTTTACCTATCGGTGGCCCTAAAGGTTTTGGACTGTCAGTGGCCATTGGACTCATGGCAGGCGTGTTGAATGGAGCCGCATTCGGCTCAGACGTGGTGGACTTCACTAATGACACCAGCAGTGAAACCAATACCGGGCAGTTCGTGATGGCCTTGAATATAGAAGCCTTTGGCATGGGCGATGATTTTTCTAGTAATACAAGGCGTGTATTTAATGATATGCGTGCCTCCCCTCCATTACCCGGTCACGACCCGGTACGGCTACCCGGCGATGGCAAGAATGATGCGTATCGACAACGTAAGGAAAATGGTCTTCCATTGAACCCTGCGCTACGTCGTGATCTTGAGGCACTCGCTAGCGAGTATGACTTCGCTGGTTTATCATGATCAGTTCATCGGGCTCACCATGTGGAGTGAGTGTGAGCACTATGGTCCGAATACATCCCGCTTTTGACTTCAATGAAACCAGGCGAACCGCGTTCAATATAGCGCC
>ENA-ORXT01001668-ORXT01001668.1-marine-metagenome-genome-assembly--contig:-NODE-1668-length-28830-cov-9.306855_pt1 | contig 28830 bp, 35 predicted proteins | sample MGYA00237868_ERZ511482 | MGnify/ENA metagenome assembly ERZ511482 | reverse complement strand
TCGATTGCGCATAATGTATATTATGTTAAATAGACTGGCGAGGTTCCTTGAAACGGCTCGCCCCGGCCTGCAGCCGTTGTGATTCCTAGTGAAAGTAGAGCCATTCCAGGCGTAAAAGTCGAGTCTCACGCATGCAACTTCGAACCATCTGGCGGCGCGCGCACCGGAAGTCGAGTCATCGAGAGAACTCACGCATCGAAAGATCAAGCCATCGGACGTAAGAGTGCTGATCTCGCCGAACTTTCACGCATCGCAAGTCGAGTCGTTGGGCGACAACCTGCTCTTCTACCCAGCCGGCCGCCCGAACGATTCAGGCCCAGCGGCCACTGTGCCAACCGCGGCAACGACCCTCGCCATGGGCATGCATCCGTAGTACTCCTCATCGATGCCCGACACTGAGCGGATGCGACAAGTACCGATGACGCCAGGTACGGGTGTGCCGAACGAGTACGCTCGGTGCTGCGCTGTCGTTCCTGAGCACGACGACTTGTTGCCAGCTGAAGTACTGAGATCACAGGCGGCAAGGTGGTATCGCGCGACCAAAGCAGTGTCACAGTGGCAAACCGATCGCCCCCAATGATGAGCCCTGTATAGGGTCCGATAATTATGTTTCCTGGACTCTATATGGTAGCCTACGTAGATGCCCTCCCGCGAGTTTCTGCCGTGCACGAACCATTCGCCGTCGATCCTGCGGCCCTTCGATCACCTCCACCACGTGGCACTCGCCTGCCGACGGTCAGCATCACCGCTCGTCGGCGCCTGCCTAAATTCTTCATGCAATGAAGACCGAGATGCGTTCGACCGACGATACGTCGACGAGCGACGATGAGATTGACCGGCGCCGCCGTATCGCCCTCGATGCTGCACGAGATCTCGAGCGCGGGGCCCGGTCTCCCGCCACGCTCCGGGCTTATCGGACGGACTGGGAGGCGTTCGTCGCCTGGTGCGATTCGGTCGAACTGAACGCGCTACCCGCCGAGCCCGACACGGTCTCGATGTTTATCGCTGCCGAATCCCATCGTCGTCTGGCTGTCTCGACGATCGAGCGTCGCGTCGCCGCAATCGCCTACTACCATCGCACCGCCGATCAGTCCTCGGCTCACGCCACCCAGAAGGTCCGCGACACGCTCGCGGGCATTCGTCGGCAACGCAAGAAGGACAAGCCCGACCAGAAAGTCCCGGCGGTCGACTCGATCATCAAATCGATGGTCGATACCCTCGACGTCGAGAGCGCCGCAGGCCTACGCGATCGAGCGGTCCTGCTGCTCGGGTTCGCTGGCGCTCTTCGTCGCTCCGAACTCGTTGCCCTCGATGTCGAGGACCTCGCGGTTCGTCCCTCGCTCGGTCTGACGTTGACCATCCGGTCCTCCAAGACCGATCAGAACGGCACGGGGCAGACGCTCGCCATCCTCGCCGTCTCGTCGCGCTCGGGGAAGCCATCGCGCTACTGTCCGGTCGCCGCCGTAGGCGTCTGGTTGCGCTTCGCCGAGATCGGCTCCGGCGCCCTCTTCCGCTCGCTCAGGAAGGGCGATCGCGTCACGACCGATCGACTCTCCGACAGAGGCGTCGCACGTATTATCAAACAGGCGGCACGGGCAGCGGGTCACGAGGAAGCTGACTTCTCGGGACATAGCCTACGGCGCGGGTTCCTGACCACAGCGGGTCGATCCCGCGCGGATCTGTTCAAGATGATGGCGCAGTCTCGCCACAAAAGCATCGATATGATTCGCCGCTACGTCGATGACGGCGACGCGTTCGAGCGTCATGCGGCAAGCGGAATGCTCGAGGAGGACTGAAGGAGGCACCAGCGCGACGGCACATCATCAGAGCGTCGGATCCGGCACGACACGTTCGGTCGCGCACGGTTGCAAGACGAAACGTAGCACCGCATTGGAGCCCGGGGCATCTATCCCCACAACAGTGTGATGGGTCCGGACCGGCAGCATGACTTCGCGAAGAGTAGATCCAGACCCGCGAAGCAAAAGAACGCGCCGAGCACCTCCTCGATCCCCCAACGGCACCACGCCCGCCACCCGCAGGCGGTAGCCGGCGAACACCGCCTTGCGCCCCTGGTCCTGGGCCGTGCGGTGGGCGGACACCTCTCGGCCGACATGCGGTCGCACGGTGCTCCCTTGGCGTCGAGATCACTCCGGGACTTGAGCCCCTCCCTGACGAACGTCACCGCCGACGACTGGCCCGCGACTCGTCGCCTTCGATCTTCTAGGAGTCGGTTTCGCCCGTGACGGCGGCACTTGCGCGAGCACGAGCTCCACGCCGGCCGCCTCCAGCACGGCCCGCGTCGCATCGTCGATCCTATCCACGACCGCGACATCGATCGCATCCGACGGGCAGACCACGAAGGTTGCCGGCCGCTCTAGCTTCTCGCTCGTGGTCACAGCGATCGTGCGCATCGCCGATCCGATCACCGCACGCTTGACCTCGGCGTCCGCCAACGTCGAGGACGTCAGCCCGTCCACGACATCCCAGCCACACACGCCGAGCACCGCCACGTCGGCACGCACCGACCGAATCAAATCCACGGCTATCGCCCCCACCCACGACAGCTCGTCCGGATCGAGCTGCCCTCCGGGTGTCAGGATCCGTGTTCCTGCACGGGCGCCGAGCGCCGCCGCCACGTGGATCGACATCGCGAGAACTGTCAGGAACCGCCCCGCGAGCTCGCGGGCCACGGCGGCGCAGGTCGAGCCGTCGTCCACGATGACGCTCGCGCCGTCGGGCACGAGTTCGGCGCAGGTCATGAGCCTGCATCGCGGCCAGTCCCCGGTTCGGGTGGACCCGCTTGAGCACCCGGTCCCCGGCGCTGACCACGTGCACCCACTGGTTCTTCCCATCGACCCGCATGGAGGTCTCGTCCAGGTGGATCACCGGGCTGGCCAGCAGCGCCTCGATCGTCTCCTGCTCCCAGCGCTCCAGGGCGACGTGCAGCTCGAGCACGTAGCGCAGGAACGTGGCCTCGGACATCAGCTGCCCGATCATCGCGTGCATCAGCTTCGCCGCCCGGTTGAGCGAGATCATCTGGGTGACCAGCAGGTTCAGCACGTACGCCTTGATCCCGAGCCCGTACTGCACAGGGCCTTTCAGGTCCGAGGCGAAGGGCGCCCTGGTCGTGCCCTCGCAGCTCGGGCAAGTCTTGATCTGGGCATCGACGTGCTCGACCGTCTTCTCGAACACGATGTCGATGCGCGTGCGTCGCTCGTGACCCGCGGCGGCCACGTCCGACAGATCCTCCCCGCAGCAGGCGCAGGTGCGCACCTCGAGGGTCTGACTCGTCTCGACGGTGCGTGTGTTGCCGGCCCGCTGAGCCTGACCTGCCGAGCCCTTGGCCTGGGTGCCGGGCCTGGTGGCGCTTTCGTCCTTGCCCGTCTGGGAGGGCGGCAAGCCGGAATTGGCGCTGGTCTTCCTCGTCGTCTTCTCCGGCGAAGATGGCGACCATCAGCTCCAGGAGCACGAACACCGCGCTCATCAGCACCCGGGTCTCGTCAGGCACCTTGCCCGCGGACGCCAGCGCGCCGTACTCGCCCTTCAGGCGGGCGAATTCGTCGCGCAGGGAGGCGGTGTTGACGGTGGGCACGCTCTACAGATGGGCGCCGATGGCGCGAAAGCAAGGGCCTCGGGCAGTCCCCGTCCAATTGCCAAGGGCTCAAGGGTAGGAGCAGTTACCCCTGGAAAAGATAATGGGCATGCACTCCTACGAGCTCCCCATGCAGGAGAATGGCCGAATCATCCTGCCCGTGGAACTGCGCCGCACGCTGGCACTGAAGAAGGGTGACCGGGTCCTGCTGATGGTGGATGGCGACACGATCACCTTGACCACACCCGCACTGCGTCGTCGCCAGGCCCAGGAGATCGCTGCCCGGTACGCCGTGGCCGGGGTATCGGTCGTCGACGAGTATCTCGGCGAGAAGCGTGAAGATGCGGATCGCGAGAACGCGCCGGACAGCCCGTCAGCCGATGCATCGGCTGCATGATGGTTTCGACAAGCGAATGCGTGGTGGACGCGTCCGCGATTCTCGCCTTCGTGTTCAGGGAACGCGGTATCGACACGGTGGAGACATGGCTCGAGCGAGGAGCGGCGGCCTCGGCGTCGACGATCCAGGAGACCGTGTCGAAACTGGTACAGAAAGGCGCTTCGGTTGACGAGGCCGAGGAGGTGGTCATGGCGCTCGGGCTGGATATTCACGCACTCGTGACGGAGTTGGCCATGGCGGCGGGAGCGATGTTTCCGGTGACCGGGGCATACGGCCTCAGCCACGGGGACAGGGCTTGCCTGGCGCTTAGTGCCCATCTCGGCCTCCCCGTGATAACGGTCGATGCGAACTGGTCGAACGTGGCATCGGTATTGAAGGTCGATGTTCAGCAGTTTCGTTGAGTACGACACGGCCCGGGAGATCCCCTGCACGCTCGTGACGGCACGGCACGGCAGGTGAACGGGGCCTGATCGGCGGACAGGTGCCTCCGCGAAGAAATCGGTGACCGCAGTGTCGAACAGGTGACGGCGGTTGCCGTGACGATCGTCGTGTCCAGCGCCTCCGCTGCGCGCGAGCCGTGGCCGGAGCGCCTGACGGTACGCTTCGTCGACGGGGAACTGCGCGCCCGATGACGTCATCGATCGCAATCGGCTGTCCGTGTGCTTCGAAGAGGGAAGGCGCCGGGCGAAACACGCTGGTGCAGCGCATCGTCTTGCGAGACATGCATCGTCAGCGACCCGACAAGCGTCACGAACACCGGGTTCGTGATGACGAAACGCAATGTTAATGGTTCGCTTTGAAGTCAGCGATTCGAGACCGAATTTACAGGCCTGTTTGGAACGCTGTTGCACGGAGCTGCATTGCAAGCCGGTGAGAACGCCCGGTGATGCGCGCAGGCTGGCGGCCACGCCGAGCACGCCGCCACGTGTGCGTTGCAGTTCGATATCGACCGCGTAGGTCTCGGCCACCTGTGTGGAGCCGAGAATGTCGGCAGGCTCTCCTCTGGCGATCGCCCGCCCGTCGCGCATGAGCAACACGGTGTCGGCGAAACGTGCGGCCAGGTTTAGGTCGTGCAACGCCACGATGCAGGCGACACCGCGCTCGCGCGCCACCTCGCGAACCGTCGTCATGACTTCCAGCTGGTGGCGCAGGTCCAGTGCACTGGTGGGCTCGTCGAGCAGGAACAGGCGCGGCGCGCACCAGTGCCTGGGCGATGGACACCATCTGCTGCTGTCCGCCGGACAGGTCACCCACGAACGTGTCGGCCAGTGGCTCCATGTCGAGCCGCTGCAGCAGGGCGGCCACGCTGCTCACGTCATCGTCATCGACGCAGCGCCCGTTCAGGTGTTTCCTGGCCAGCAGGACCACGTCGAACCTCGACAGCGCGGCCTGGCAAGCGAAGCTCTGCGGCAGGTAGCACACCCGCCGGCTCCAGTCACGATGCTTGAGCCGATGTTGCATTTCACCTTCGAGCGAGATCGTGCCGCGCGATGGCACCAGCAGGCCCGCGATGCACCGGAACAACGTCGACTTGCCGGCCGCGTTCGGACCGATCAGCACGGTCAGCGTACCCGGCTCGATCGGCGCCACGTCGATGTCGTGCAGCACCGGATGCCGCCGGTAGCCGAACGACACGCCATTCACCGACAGTGTCACGACCAGCTGCGCCGGCGTACCGACAGCACCAGGCTGATGAAGAAGGGGATGCCGATCAGGGACGTGATCATGCCGATCGGGTAGTTCACCCCCGGCGTGATCGCCTTGCTCATGATCGAGGTCAGCGACAGGATGAGCGCACCGGCCAGCGCCGAGAACGGCAGGAAGTAGCGCTGATCCTCGTCGAACACCATGCGCGCGATGTGCGGCCCCACCAGGCCCACGAAGGCGACCGTGCCGACGAACGAGACGGCGGTGGCGGCCAGCAGCGACACGATCACCAGCATCTCGATGCGCAACCGCCTGACGTCCACGCCCAGGCTGGCGGCACGGTCATCGCCCAGCCGCAGTGCCGTCAGCGCCCAGCTGCGCGAGAGCAGCAACGGCAGGCTGCAGGCGAGCATCAGCACGCACACCAGCACCTTCTCCCAGCTGGCACCAGCGTCTCCGCCGTCACCCCGCACAGGCGAGTGAACGCGTACAGGACGAAGGAGGTGGACAGGGCGAGCACGAAGGCGTTGGCGGTGACCAGGAAGCTGCCGGCGAACGGCACGAGGTTGACCTGCAGCACGATCGCCAATGCCGCACCGAAGCTTGCCGCCGAGGAGATCCCGAGCGTGAACGGATCGGCCAGCGGATTGTTCAGGATCGTCTGCATCTCGGCACCGGCCACCCCGAGCATCGCTCCGACCAGCAGCGCGGTCAGCTCGATCGGCAGCCTCAGGTCCCACACGATCACCGACAGGCGCGGTTCGGCGCCCGACGGGTCGATCAACGTGGCCATCACGTCGAGCAAGCCGACGCTGCTCGGCCCCCAACCGACATCGACCAGAACGCTGCACAGCAGCGCCAATCCCATCAGCACGACGCATACCCGCCGGCGTCGCTCGCTGGAGCGGTAGCGTTGCGCGGACCCGGCCGTCGCCTCCGGCACGGCGGTACCGGAAGCGACAGCGGACTCGACTCGCTTGTCGAGCGTCACGGGGGGCATCGGCATGAACGGCGTTCCGGGGCGGATGCGTTGCGTCCGTTCAGCTGTCGGAATCGATGTCGAGCGTTGCCCAGAACTGCCCGTCGTAGTCGAACGGCAGGAAGCGCTCGTGCAGTTCGCGGAACGTGGCTTCCGGGTCCAGGTCCGCGAACTCGTCGGGGTGCAACCAGGTGGCGAAGGCCTGCAGAGCCACCACCCGCCACGGACTGTTGTAGAACTGGTGGTAGATGCTGTGAAAATCACCCTGCCGCACCGCGCGCATGCCCTCGAAGCCCGTGCGCCCGGCCAGTGCGGCAAGCTTCTGCGCCACCACCTCGGGATCCGCGTCGTAGCCGAGCGGTACCGCCGTCGCCTCGGGCTTGTCCTCGGCCCAGTTGGCACCGGTGCCGATGACCACGTCCGGATCGTCGTCCAGCACCGCCTCCAGACTCACGTCGCCGCGGTAGCCGGTGAGGTGGCGCGAGCCCCAGTTGATACCGCCGGCATCTTCCACCAGCTTGCCGACGTTGGCGCTGCCGTACGTGGCGCAGCAGGACTCCGGGTTGTACCCTGCGTGGGTCGCTTGCGGAAGTCGATGAAGATGACCGGGATGTCGGCCTTGCCCAGCGTGTCGATCACACCCGATTCCTCGGCCTTGAACAGGTTGCCCAGATCGAGAATGACCAGATCGGTATCCAGCTCGATCGCCGTCTCGATGCTGAAATCTCCCGAGTACGGGCTACCGAAATCCTTCAGGGCGGCCACCTGCTCGGGAAAGGCCTTCTCGAAGCGGCGGAACGCATCGGGGTCGTACCGGATCAGATCGTCCTTCCAGCCGACGATATGGCCGAACGGATCATCGCGCTCCAGCACCGCCACGGAGTACATCATCCGACCTTCGCCAAGGATCACGCGCTCGGCACCGTGCGGCACCTCGACCGATCGACCGGCGATATCGACCACCTCGATCGTTTCGCCGGTACTGGCTCTCGCCTGGCTGCCCAGGCTGGCGAGCATCAACAGCGCCACTGCCGATATCGACAGGGCGAACAGGGTGGTCGCCATGCTGCGAGCGTGTTTCGTGTGCGGTTCGGGCAGCGCCGCGACGGCGGATCGTGGGCGATGGGCCATGAGGGGTGTTCTCGGAAAGACGGAAGGACAAAAGCGCGGAGCGCTCGGTGATCAGGACGAGCGCCTCGCGACACCGAGCAAGCAATTTACTGCGAATGATTCGCATTAACAACTCACGAAACACAAGGACTTTCCGTCGTGCCCCCGAACGCCGGCCATCGCCGGGAAAGACTGCAGGCCGTTGCAATCGGCGCTATGATCTGATTTGAGAATGATTTTCATTCGCGATCTTTTTGCCCTTCGATCCGAGTTCCGAAAGCCGTTGTCCAGACCGGATCCCAGCACCGTTCCGTTTCGCACCCACGACGCGACCCTGCTGCGGTTCGCCGTCGCAGGGCTCACGATCGTGCTCGGTGTCCTCCTATGGACCGGCGCGACACGTGGCCGCCCCGCTGTCCATCCGGCCCTGCTACCGGGTGGCCATGCGCTCACGCTGGATGCACCGCACCGTGCGGTGCACGAAGCCCCCGTACGCCTGCCCGCCACCACGCCGATGACCTCGTCGCTGGCATTGGGCCGCCGGCTGTTCGAGGCGGACTGGCAAGGCGTACCCGCCTTGGCCGCGGCTATCGGACCTGAGTCGGACGCGACCGGCTGCACGGCCTGCCATGCCGAGGCGCGCAAGCTCGGCATCGCCGCCACCCCTGCGCACCGCCACGCGACCGGCGGGGAACCGTTCCGGATCGTGCGTCTTCTCGATCCCGACGGCATCGCTCCGGCGCGACAGTTGACGCGCCATCGGGGCGACTCGACGAGCATGTCGCGCCAAGTGGTCTTCGGCAGCAGCGAACGAGCCATGGTGTTCGGCAACGGTGACACCCAATCGCTGCGCTCCATCAGCTCGTCGGTGAACGATGGCGACACATCCTACGGGGCGGACCGGCTGGCGGTCAGGATCGCCCCTCCCCTGTTCGGCTGGGGTCTGCTGGAGCGCGTCGATGCCGGTACTCTGGCCCGCATGGCCGATCCGTTCGATCGCGATGGCGACGGCATCAGCGGGCGGTTGCCGCTCACCCGCCACGGCATCGGCCGGTTCGGCTGGAAGGCGGCGCAACCCACGCTTGCGCACCAGATCGCCGCGGCACTGCAGGGGGACATGGGCGTGACGACGGCACACGGCGCTGCCCCTACCTGCCTCATCGCGAACACGGGCGTGTGCGAGCCCGAGCTGCTCGGTGCGGCCTTCGATGCGCTGGTCGACTACGTCGGCGCACTAAGCGTTCCGGATCGTCGGGTAAGGCATGACGAACGCACCCGGCGCGGTGCCCGGCTGTTCTCCTCGACAGGTTGCGCCGATTGTCACGTGCCGGCGATGGTCATCGCGCCCGAGCGGGGCGAGGCGGACGACCACGAGGTGCTCTGGCCGTACTCGGACCTGCTGCTGCACGACATGGGCGAGGCGCTCGCCGATCCGATCGCACGCGGACGCCCCGCTCACGCCCCATCGCCTTCCGAGCCGCACCGCGTCGGCGAGCCGGTGCATGCGGCCGAGTGGCGCACCGCTCCGCTGTGGGGACTGGGCCTGCTCGAAGGGCGACCCGGTCATCGATTCCTGCACGACGGCCGCGCCCGCACGTTGCTGGAGGCGGCACTGTGGCACGGCGGCGAGGCGGAAGGCGCCCGCCGTCGGCTGGAAGCGCTGCCGCCGGACGATCGTGCCGCGCTGGTCGCGTTCCTGCGCTCGCTGTGATCAGTTGATCGCGTAACGGATCGGCATCTCCACCCGGTAGCTGTCCAGGCCCATGGTCGGCGGAATCGATGGCAGCGGCTCGGCGGCGCGCACCAGATCGAGCGCCGCCCGGTCCAGGTCATCTTCACCGCTGCTGACCAGCACTTCCTGACCGAGCAACCGTCCATCGGCGTCGATCGTGAAGCCGACCACCACCTCGCCCTCGATTCCCCGACGCTTCAGACGTCGCGGATAGCGCTTGTAGCGTTGCAACCAGAGTTGCAGTTCCTGACGGTATTCCAGTACCGCTTCCGGGTCACCGCCCTCATCCGACGGGGTCGACGATACCGCGCTGGCAGGTGCACCGCTGGAGACCGCGCCCGGTGGCTCGGCTACCGCTGCCGGCTCGATCTGTTCCACGGGCTCGAACTCGGGTTCGGGATCGACCTGTAATACGGGCTCGGGCTCCGGCTCCGGTTCGGGCTCCGGTTCGGGCTCCGGTTCGGGCTCCGGTTCGGGCTCCGGTTCGGGTTCGGGTTCGGATTCGGGCTCCGGTTCGGGCTCGGGCTCGGGTACCGGCTCTGGCTCCACCGCAAGCTCCGGCACCATAGGCCCGCCGGCCACGCCACCACCAGCCGTCAGGTTGAGCACGAGACCTCCCGGACCGGGCGGCATGAGCGGTTCGCGAGGCGGCTGCCTGCCCCACCACCACATCGCGCTGGCGTGCAGGCCGATGGCGGCGGTCAGGGACGCGATCCAGCCCAGGGTGCGTAACGGTGCCATGCGTATCAGGACGCGGACGCGGGTACGGCTGGAGGCCCGGCGTCCTCCGCTGCCGGATCGGTAATCAGCTCGACACGTTGCACGCCGGCTTCGCGGATCGCGTCGATGGTCTCGCGCAACAGGCTGAACGATACGCTCGCGTCGGCACGCAGGGCGAGCGGCGCATCCCCTTCCCCGGTCTCCGATCCTGTTTCACCATCACCGGACAAAGCATTCCCGACGGCTGCACCGGGAACGTCGAGCACGCCGGACAAGGCCAGCGCCTGCGCCAGATCGGCCAGCACGAGCGGCTCGTCATCGAGCACCAGCGTGCCATCCTCGTCGAGGTGCAGGACGCGTGATGCGGTGGGCATGCCCCCGTTCCGGGTCGACTCGGGGGGTTGCGTGTCGATCGGATCGGAAGGACGAACCGTGCCGGCGACCATGAAGAACACCAGCAGCAGGAAGACCACGTTGATCAGCGGGATCACGCCGTCATCGGCACTGCCGAGAGTTCGTCGAGGAGTGCTCGACCGCATCAGCGCAGCCCCCGTACCGACACCTCGGGCAGACCGAGCGCATCGAACCGGTCCAGCGCGCTCACCAGCGCTTGCAACGGTGCCCGTTCGTCGACGTCCAGCGCGACCGGCAGGGCCTGTTCGAGAATGCGCACCAGCTCGGGATGATCGGCGAGCCGATCGAGCGCGACCGTCGAACCGTCCGGCATCACCACCGCCCCGGTCGCATCCAGTCGCAGGATCACCGTGTCCGACACGGAAGGCGCGGCCGTGGCGCCGCCACCCGGCATGTTCAGCTGCATCGCCTGCTGCTGCCCGAACCGGGTGGTCAGAATGAAGAATAGCAGCAGGATGAACACCACGTCGATCAACGGGGTCAGTCCGATGCGCGCACGCCGTCGTGCGGGCCCGTCAAGCCGCATGCTGGTCCGCGTGCCGCGCCGGCAGACGGGATCGATCCGGACGCGGCATGCCGGCACGAGCTCCTTCCGCATCACCGTCGTAGAGGTCGCTGGTGAACACCTGCGTCACCGCATCCATGATGTGGTGCTCGTGGGAATCACTGCGCCGCTCCAGCCACTGGTGCAGCAACACGGTCGGTATGGCGACCGCCAGACCGACACCGGTGGTCAGCAGCGCCTGCCAGATGCCGCCGGACAGCACGGAAGGATCGACCCGGGAACCGGCCTCCTCCATGCGCTGGAACGCCTCGATCATGCCCAGCACGGTGCCGAACAGGCCGAGCAGCGGCGCGACCTGGCCGATGACCTCCAGCGTTCGCAGCTGGCTGCGCATCCGCGTCATGTGAGCGGATGCCACGCGTTGCACCTCTTCGCGAATCAGCGCATCCGGGTGTCCGGCAAGACGGCCTCGCATGGCGATGCGCACCGCACCGGCGATACCGTGCACCGGTGAGGACACCTGGTCCAGCGCCTCGCGCCGCCGGCCGCTCGACCAGGCCGACAACGCACGCTTGACACGCCCGCCGCCGCGTCGCGCCAGCATCATCTCGACGCTCTTGAACAGCACGATCGCCACGACGACGATCGACAGCAGCGCCAGGATCCAGGTCACCGCACCGCCAAGCGCCAGCGTCTGCACCAGCGCGTCGGGCAGCAGCCCGTGCATCCATGACGGTTCAGATGCCATCGATCGGCTCGAAGCCTTCGAAATTGGGGTGCCCGTCGTACATGCCGCTGGTCTGTCCGGCGTTGCGGTGCGCAGCCTTGAAGTGCTCCGAACGCGTCCAGCCGTCGAAGTGCTCGCGCGACTCCCACACCGTGTGCGAGGCGTACAGCGTGTTGCCGGCCTCCTCGTCGACCGGGCCCTTCATCAGCTTGAACTCCCGGAAGCCGGGCACCTTGTCGAGGTGGGAATCGCGTTGGCGCCACACGTCCTCGAACTCGGCGGCACGGTCGCTCTTCACGGTGAATCGGTTCATCGCCAGGAACATCGCAGGATTCTCTCGTGCTCGGACTCGGGCGCCCAACCTACAACAGTTCCGGGCGCCGACGATCAATCGAGAACGATTATCATTTCAACCCTTGTTTTCGTGTGGTTGATAATCGCAAGAATTCCTATTAGCGTTCGTTCATGGACGAACCGCCCCGCCCTGTTCCCGATCGCGCTTCACGTATCGCACGTTCCTCGATCGACGGCGCAGAGGAGCATGGCGGGGATGCTTGCCCGGTCACGTTCGACGCACGCGAGCTGCTCGGACCGACCGGTCGCATCCACATCGAACACGAAGGCTCACGTTACGAACTGCGCCTGACGCGCAACAACAAGCTCATCCTGACCAAGTAGCCAGCCGGCGCCCGACGCGCTCAGCCAGCCAACGCCAACCCTTGCGGAGACCGCCATGTCACCCGGCTCCTGCAGGCCGTGCGTGGCTGCCGAAGCCTGCCACCGGACCTGCCCCGTCGTACCGTCGCACCCCGTCGCGGCACTCGCCGTGCTCGTCGCGCTGGGCACGCTGGCGCCGGGCGCGCCGGTGCTCGCCGAGAGCCCCACCGACGTGCTCGACACGCTGGTGGTGACCGGCACCCGTGGCGAGCGTCGCCTGCTGGATGTACCGGTGCGCACCGAGGTCGTCACGCGCGAACAGATCGAGCGCACCCATGCGCGCGATGCCGGCGAGGCGCTGGAGAACGAACCGGGCGTGCTGCTGCAGCGGATCCACGGCAAGGACGGCACGGAGGTGTGGCTGCAGGGCCTGGACTCGGACCGGGTGCTGGTGCTGCTGAACGGCCGGCCGCTCAGCGCCTCGACCGGCTCCACGGTGGACCTGAGCCAGATCGGCTCGGTGGACATCGAGCGCATCGAGATCGTCAAGGGCGCGGTGTCGGCGCTGTACGGCAGCGCGGCGATGGGCAGGGTGGTGAACGTCATCACCCGCACCCCGGATGCACCGCTGGCCGCCAGCCTGTCCTTCGATGCGGGCAGCTTCGGATCGACACGCACCGAGGGCGACTCGGTGCTGGGCGAGCGACGCCTGGCCGCACGCGGTGCGATGCGTCAGGGCGGACTGGACGTGACGCTGAACGCGGACGTGCGCGATGGCGAAGGCTTCGACCTGGATCCGGACACCTACGGCACCGAAGGCGCTGGCGGCACGCGCGCCGACCTGTCCACCGAGATCGGCCTGCAGCTGGGCAAGCGCGACCGGCTGAGCGCCCGCAGTGCCTGGTACACCTCCGATACCGAACGCCGGTTCGCCACCTTCGCACCCGGGGTGGGCGATATCGACAAGACCGATGCCGAGAGCGTCTCGCGCCTGACGCAGACGCTGGACTGGCGGCGCGACCTGGGGGGCGGCGAGAAGCTCGCCGTCTGGGCCGCCTTCGAACGCTTCGAGGATCGCAGCGTGCAGGACATCGTCGCCAGCGAGGTGACCGATCGGCAACGCGACGCCGAGATCGTCACCACCCGCATGGACCTGCAGTACGACCGCCCGCTGGGCGATGCGCAGATCCTGACCTTGGGCGCAAGCTTCAGCGACGAATCGCTGGAGCAGACGCTGCAACGCGACGAGGCCGGCCGGCAGGGCATTTCGGAAGAAGTCGGCCCGGGCAGCGATCGGCAGGGCGGCGAGCTGTTCGTGCAGAACGACATCTTCGTCGGCAAGGCCTGGGAGCTGCTGCCGGGCTTCCGGGTGCAGGACGACAGCGACTTCGGAACGCACGTCGCCCCGAAGATCAACCTGCTCTACACCCCCGGCTGGCAACCGGCGTGGGCGCCTCGCCTGCGCGCCGGTATCGGCTCGGGTTATCGGGTGCCGAACCTGAAGGAACGGCATTTCCTGTTCGACCACAGCTCGCTGGGCTACGTGGTGATCGGCAACGAGGAACTGGATCCCGAGCAGAGCGTCAGCCTGCAGTTCGGCCTGGAGGTGTCGCGCAGCAAGCGCACCCGCGCCGAGGTGTCGCTGTTCCACAACCGCATCGACAACCTCATCGCCAGCACACGCGATGCCGATGCGAGCGACGAGCAGGGCATCGAGGTGTTTCGCTGCGCCAACATCGACGAGGTGCAGACGCAAGGTGTGGAGACGAGCGTGCAGCACGCGTTCGGCCCGCGCTTGAGCATCGATGCGGCCTGGACCTGGCTCGATGCCATCGACCGACGCAGCGATCGGCGCCTCACCCGCCGGCCGCGCCACCAGCTCCAGCTGGGGACGGATCTGCAGTTCGGCAGGACCGGCGTCGCGTTGCGCGCCAGCTGGCAGGGCGCCTCCTGGGTGGATGCCGAGAACACGATCGAATCCCCCGCCTGGGCATCGCTGCAGCTGAAGCTCAACCGGGCGATCGGCGAGCGGCTGTCGCTGTTCGGCGGCATCGACAACCTCACCGACGAGCACCGCGATCCGGAGCGCGCCGGGCTGGACTTCCGGCCCGAGCGCGGCCGGTTCGTCTATGCCGGCCTGCGCTACGAGCGCTGAACACTCCCGCATGCGTCGGGTTACCCCGTCAGCCCCTTCCCTTTCATCAGACCGATGGTCACCGAGATCCTTCCCGCCATGATGCAACGCCACCTGCGCCTTCCGGCGCTCCCGCTGCGCCCGCTCGTCATCGCCCTGCTCGCCGTGTCGCTGGTCGCGTGCAGCAGCAGTGACGATGATGATGCGCCGGCCGCCGGTACCGGCGACCAGCCACCCGACGACGGCGTTCCGCCCGTGACATCACCCACCGATCAGGAGCCGGACCAGGATCCGGATCCCGACGCCGGTACCGGCGGCCTGATCACGCTGGGCGTGGACGCCACCGCCGGCGGATTCGGCACCGAGCCTGACGACCCGGCCAATCGCTGGGCGTACCTGGATCTGGACACCGGACAGGCGCTCGATATCGACGATGCGGCCGCCGAAGGCAATACCGATTGGGAGATCGCCTTCAGGCGCGTGGCGGTGCGGCTCAACGGCGGCGCCTCCGGGCCGGGGAGCGTGACCGGTGGCATCGCGGATGCCCAGCTGGATTTCTACGACGACACCGACGAACCGATCGTGGACGTGTTCGTCGCCGCCAGCGCCGCGGGCGAGCTCGACGCGATCGAACGCGGTGTGGACGCCGCCACCATCGAGTACCTGGACGAGCGCGAGAACCCGGGCATCACCGGCGACGGCACGGACACCGCCGCCAGCTGGTGGATCTACGATCCGGCCGCACTCACGGTCAACGCCAACCCGTCGGTGCACTACGCGGTGCGCGGTGCGAACGGTGACAGTTACGCCAGGATGCGGGTAACCGACATCCAGCAGGCCGAGCGCCAGATCAGCATCGAACTCCAGCCGCAGGCGGCGGACGAGGACGCCTTCGGCGCTGCCACCACCTGGATCGCCACGATCGATGCGGCCGGTGGCAGCGCCTGCTACAACATCGATACCGCCAGCGAGGTGGCGTGCGACACAGCGTCCGAACAATGGAACCTGCAGGTCGAGATCGATGCGGGCGGGCGCGAGTGGAACCTGTGGACCAACGGCGGCACGCGCGGCGACGGCGGTGCCGGGGCCAGCTTCGGACCGCTGGACGCGAACGGCATCGCAGCGTTCGGCAGCGGGGACGACGTGCTGGTGTGGACCGAGGACAGCGCCGGCGGCGTGTTCAACGCTTACTCGTGGTACGGCTACAACCTGCAGGGCAAAAACCGCATCTGGCCCAACTACCGCGTGTACGCGATCGACAACGGCACCGATGCCTGGAAGCTGCAGGTGCTGCGCTACTACGACGAGGCCGGCACCAGCGGCCGGATGCAGGTGCGCTTCGCACCCATCGGGGTCGCGGGTCCATGAGTCGACTCTTCCTGGTGCCCGCCTCCGCACCCGCCCTCGTGGAGGAGACCGAAGCGCAGGCCGGGCACGACGATGGCCTGCCCGAGGAGATCGTGGAGTGCCTGGAGCGCTACTGCGACGGTCGCTGCCCGGAGCTTGCCGGCACCCTGTTCGAGGCACTGGGAGAACGGGCCGTACGCGCCGAGTGCGATCTGGAGCGGTGCACCTGCGCCGCCCTGCTGCGCCACTGGTTCGGCATCGATCGCCTGGTCCGGCATGCCGACGAGCCGGTGGAGTCTCCACGGGCCACGCTCCGGTCGGTGCCACGGGTCTCGCTCCGGCCCGTGCTGCGGCTGGTACCGACGCCTTCGGAACGGACCTCGCCGGGCACTGGCGGGACGGGGGCATGATGCACGGCCCGGCACGCATCGCGACACGCCTGGCAGCGCCCTTGCTCGTGCTGGCACTGCTCGGCACCCATGCCCTGCACGCACGGGCGCAGGACGAGGCCACCGGGAACACCCCCGGGCGATACCCGAACGCGTCGTGGCCGTCGGCGGTGCGCTGACCGAGATCGTCTACGCGCTCGGTGCCGAGGCGGCACTGGTCGGTGTCGACACGACCAGCCAGCACCCCGCCTCCGCCACCGACCTGCCGCAGGTCGGCTACCAGCGCAACCTGTCGCCCGAGGGCATCCTGTCGCTGTCGCCCGATCTGCTGCTGGTCACCGCCGACGCCGGCCCGCCCGAGGTGCTGGACCAGGTGCGCGGTGCCGGCATCGAGATCCTGGCCCTGCCGACCGGTCACGACGTGAACGGCGTGCTGGATCGGGTCGACACCCTGGCGCAGCGCTTCGACCGGGTCGAGGGCGGGCAGCGCCTGGCGATGCGGATCGAGCAGCGAATGGAGGCGCTGCAGCAACGGGTGAAGGCGCAGACAACGCGCCCGAAGGCGCTGTTCCTGCTCGGCGCCTCCCCCGGTTCCGCGATGGCCGCCGGCAGCGACACCGCCGCCGACGCCATGCTGCGACTCGCCGGTGCCGACAACGTGTTCGAGAACATCGACGGCTACAAGGCGGTCGGCGCCGAGAGCCTGATCGCGGCCGCTCCGGACGCGATCGTGGTGGTGGCGCACGGCGCATCGGACGCGTCCGACATCATCGCCGACACCCTGCGCCTGCTCGGCTTCGGACCGCGCATCGACGAGGCGGCGCAAGACCTGTTCGATGCGTTGCACGCCGACGCAGCCGAGACGATCGAAACGCCATCGCTCGCCACGCTGCCGCGGTGAACGGGTACCTGTCCGCCCGCACCGTCCTGGGCGCGCTGGTATCGCTGGGCGTGGTCGCGATCGTGTTCGGCCTGGGCCGGGGCGCCATGCTCATCGCCCCGGGCGATGTGCTCGCCTCGCTGGGCACGTTGCTGGTGCCGGACGCCACCCCGAGCGGCATCTCGATGGTGGTGCTGCAGATCCGTCTGCCACGCGTGCTGGCCGGAGTGCTGATCGGCGGATCGCTCGCGGTCTGCGGAGCCGCCCTGCAGGGACTGTTCCGCAACCCGTTGGCCGACCCTGGGCTGATCGGCGTCTCGGCGGGTGCGGCCCTCGGTGCCATGACCCTGATCGTGCTCGGACCCGTGCTGACGGCGAGCGTCCCCCTGCTGGCGGCCGCCACCGGCTCCGAACAGCGCTGGCTGCCGCTCGCGGCCTTCCTCGGCGCCCTGGCGGCCAGCTGGATCGTGCACCGCTTCGCCGCCCGCGACGGTCGCACTTCGACCGCCACCCTGTTGCTGGCCGATATCGCGATCGCCGCCACCGCGCAGGCCGGCACCGGGTTCCTGACCTATCTCGCCGACGATGTGCAGCTGCGCACGCTGACCTTCTGGAGCCTGGGCAGCCTGGGCGCATCGACCTGGCCGCGATTGGCGGTGGTGGCCCCCGTGCTGGTGCTCGGCACCCTGTTCGTGAGCGTGCACGCGCGCGCGCTGGACGCGATGCTGCTCGGCGACTCCGAGGCGATGCACCTGGGTCACGACGTCGAACGGGTGAAGCGACGGCTGCTGATCGCGGTCGCGGTGGTGGTCGGTGCCGCGGTGTCGATCTCCGGCATCATCGGCTTCGTCGGCCTGGTGGTGCCGCATCTGGTGCGCCTGATCGCCGGCCCCGGCCACCGCCTGCTGCTGCCGGCCAGCGCGCTTCTGGGCGCGACGCTGCTGGTCGGTGCCGACGTCATCGCCCGCACCGTGGTGGCGCCGGCCGAGCTGCCGATCGGTGTCGTAACCGCCCTGTTCGGCGGCCCGTTCTTCCTGTGGTTGCTGCTGCGCGACCGGCGACGCGGCGGCACGCTCCTGTGATCACCCGATGCTGAGCCTGGAATCGGTCACGGTCGCCTCGTCCGGCGCCGCCCCCCGGCTGCGCGATCTGTCACTCGAGGTGCATCCCGGCGAACTGCTGGCCGTGCTCGGCCCCAACGGGGCGGGCAAGTCGACGCTGGTGGGAGTGCTGGCGGGTTCGCTGCAACCGGACGGTGGTTGCGTCACGCTGGATGCCAGACCCCTGGGCGACTGGCCGGTGGCGGCCCTCGCGCGGCGGCGCGCCGTGGTGGCTCAGGACAACGCGCTGGCCTTCGGCTTTCGGGTGGAGGAGGTGATCGCGCCGGGGCGCGGCCCGCACACCGGTTGCGGACGCGCGGCCGACGAGGCCGCGATCGAGGATGCGATGCGCCGGGTCGACGCGACCGCCCTGGCGGGGCGTGTGTACACGACGCTGTCCGGGGGCGAACGTCAACGGGTGCACCTGGCGCGAGCGCTGGCACAGCTGGACGGGTCGGCCGCGGCGCCTGTGACGCCCGTGACGCGGAGAGCACGGGGCACCGCTGACGCACGCTACCTGCTGCTGGACGAACCGACCGCCGCACTCGACCTGGCGCACCAGCACGCCACGCTGCAGCTGGTCGTGTCCTTGGCACACGAGCAGGGCATCGGCGTGCTGGCGGTGCTGCACGATGCGAACCTGGCCGCGCTGTACGCGGACCGCGTCGCGATCGTGCGCGATGGCGAGCTGTCGCATACCGGTACGCCGCTGCAGGTATTGACCGAGCCCGTGTTCGACGCCGTGTTCGGCCTGGCCGTGGACGCCGTGCGCCACCCGCGGCACGACAACCGGCCGTTGATCGTCACGAGTCGGCCGGATCGAGCGGGGTGACGAGGCGCGAACCGCACCTAATCGCCGACGAATCACTCCTTCGAGTCGATCGGACCCGCCTGGCTCTGCGCGTAGTTCTGGTCACCGACCGTGTCCATCAGGTGCAGCTGCGTCTCGATGAAATCGACGTGCCCTTCCTCGTCGACCAGCAGTTGCTCGAAGATGTTCTTGGTGACGTAGTCGCGCACTTCCTCGCAGATGTCGCGCGAATCGCGGTAGCACGCGATCGCCTCGTGCTCGCCGGCCAGATCGGCCTCCAGCACCTCGCGCACGTTCTGCCCGATGCGCAGGCCGCCGAGCTTCTGCAGGTTCGGATGGCCTTCCAGGAAGATGATGCGCTCGATCAGCTTGTCGGCATGCCCCAGTCATCGAGCAGACGGTAGTGAAGCCAGTACTGGTTCACCGCGGCCAGTTCCAGAAAAAGCGCCTTGTTCAGGCACTCGATGACTCGTTCGTTTCCTTTCACGGCGTCTTCTCGAATAAGTTGTCGGGGTGGGAAAAACGCGACGCGCCATCGATCGACAGGCCGGCGCTGCGGTGGTGCCAGCCTACAACAAAGCGCTTAGAAGCCCTACCCGGAGCGCGGACTTTCTGGCGACCTCAGAGCGTGACCGGCAGGATCCCCGCCTGTCGCGGCGTCATGAAGGCGATGACCGCCTCGCTGATGCACTTCTCGGCGGTCGGGAAGCAGTTGCAGCATTGCCCGCAGCAACCGAGCTCCTCGTAGACGTCCTCGGGGCACAACGCGATGCCCGGGCAACGCTCCAGTGCACAGCGAACCCCATCGGCGATATCGGCCGAGGTGATGCGATTGCAATGGCACACGATCACGGTGCGAGGGGGGCCGGGTTGTCGGTGGTCATGACGCTCTCTATCACTCTCAATCCACCGCCGAGGCGCAAGGACGGGACGGTCCGATGCCGGAACGCGGCACAGGTGCGCACGTGTATCGGCACCTCCACGCTGAAACTAGCACGTTTGTTAAGAAGAATCGTTCCTATTATCGTTATCATGACCCAGCGACGAGGAGCGGTATGAACGCCTCCGCCTCCACACTCGAACGCCTCGTTCGACAACCGTGCCAGCCGACCATGAAAACTGAACGGGAAACTCCGCTTCGGATGCCGGTCATGGCGCCGATCGAGCAGCCATCGGATGGCAGCCGCCCGACGCGGTGGTTGCTGGCGCTGGCCTTGGTGATGGTGGTGGTCCTGCCCTTCCTGCCGGGCTGAATCCCGAGATTCGTCCCACCATCCGGCTGATCGACGACCGGGACGTCGTCGTACCGTTCACGTATCGATGATCGCCTTGCTGTCAAAATAGTCCATCCACCGTCCGACCCGTTGAAACCATGGCCCGATTCGCGACCGAAGTCGTCCAGGACGTGCACCACTGGACCGACTCCCTGTTCTCGTTCCGCACCACGCGGCAGGCGGGATTGCGCTTTCGCAACGGCGAGTTCGTGATGCTGGGGCTGGAGGTGAACGACAAGCCGCTGCTGCGCGCCTACAGCATCGCCAGCGCCAACCACGACGAGCACCTGGAGTTTCTGAGCATCAAGGTGGACGAGGGCCCGCTCACCTCGCGCCTGCAGCACATAAAGCCTGGCGACGACGTGCTGATCGGCAGCAAGCCGACCGGCACGCTGCTGGTCGACGATCTGATGCCCGGCAAGCGGCTGTACCTGTTCGCCACCGGCACCGGCCTGGCACCGTTCCTGAGCATCGTGCAGGACCCGGACGTCTACGATCGCTTCGAGAAGGTCATCCTGTTCCACGGTGTGCGACGCGCGGAGGAACTCGCCTATCGGCAATGGCTGGAGAGCGAGCTGCCGCAGCACGAGTTCCTCGGCGAGATGGTCAGCGAGCAACTGGTCTACTGCCCGTGCGTGACGCGCGAGCCGTTCGCGCTGAGCGGGCGCCTGCCGGACCTGATCGACAGCGGCGAGTTCACCGGACACCTCGGCCTGCCGCCGCTGGATCCAGAGCACGACCGGGCCATGCTGTGCGGCAGCCCGTCCATGCTGCGCGACGTGCGCGAGCGGCTCGACACGAAGGGTTTCGCGATCAGCGCCCGCACCGGCGAGCCCGGCGACTACGTGATCGAACGCTCGTTCGTGGAACGGTGATCGGCCGGGGCGACTGACGCGACAAGCCGACACGGCCACCCGAGGCGGGAGATCGATCCGATGACCAGCTCGCCGGCGTCACGGATCCGCCCGGTGCTCGTGGTGTCGCTGGGCGCCGGCTTGAGCGCGTGCGTGGCCACCGGGACGGGTCCGACGTCACGGGAAACCGTCGGCGACGTCCCGGTGGCAGCCGGTGCGACGCGCGGCGACATGCCACCGTTGCCGGATCCGCTGTGGGCGGGCAACGAACGCGTACGCGCGGTGCTGAGCGGCACGGACGACTTCTCGCGCGCCATGCCGTTCGAGCGCATGGCGGGCGGTGCGGGAACCTCCACCGCGGCACTGGACCGTGACGCCTACTCGCACCACCTCGCCACGCTGTCGTTCGAGCAACTGAACCGCTTCAAGCTCGGCAACGCGCTGTTCAACAAGCTGTGGGTGAGCTCGCCCTCCTCCACGCTCGCCTCGGACGGGCTCGGGCCGTTCTGGAACGCTCGGGCGTGCGAGTCCTGCCACGCCAAGGACGGGCGCGGCCAGTTGCCGGTCGGTGACGAGCGCGCCACCTCGCTGGTGGTGCAGCTGGCCAGCACGGTCGATGCGGTGCCGTCGGGCGACCCGGTCTACGGCGTGCAGCTGCACACCGCCGCGGTACCCGGGGTCGCCGCCGAGGCACGCGTGCGCATCGAGCACGATCCGTTCACGCTGCACTTCGACGACGGCGACGAGGCGACGCTGGCCACACCGCACTACCTGATCGATGCGCTGGCCTACGGGCCGCTCGACGAGCGCACCCGCCTGTCGCCACGGCTCGCCCCGGCGGTGATCGGCCAGGGGCTGCTCGAGGCGATCGACCGCGAGGCGATCCTCGCCCGGGCGGACCCGGACGATGCGGACCGGGACGGCATCTCGGGCCGGGCCAACTGGCAGCAGCTGCCCGACGGGCGCCGCCTGCTCGGCCGCTTCGGTCACAAGGCCGGCAAGGCGAGCGTGCGCCAGCAGACCGGGCACGCGTTCGGCAACGACATGGGACTGTCCAACGCGGTGGCCACCGATGCGGACGGGGATTGCACCATCGACCAGCCGGTATGCCGGACCCTGGCCGACGGCGTGCAGCCGCACCTGGGCGATACCGAGGTGCCCGATGCGCTGCTCGACCTGGTCACCTTCTACACCGCCAATCTCGCGGTACCGGCCCGACGCGACGTGGACGATGCGCAGGTGCTGGCCGGCAAGGCGCTGTTCAGCGCGGCCGGTTGCGTCGGCTGCCACGTCCCGCGCCACGTGACCGCCACCGATGCCGCACAATCCGAGCACCGCTTCCAGCTGATCTGGCCGTACACCGACCTGCTGCTGCACGACATGGGCGCAGCACTCGCCGACGCCGCCGACGACGAGCGCACCGACGGCGAGGCCACCGGGCCGGAATGGCGCACCGCACCGCTGTGGGGCCTGGGGGCCGCGACCACGGTCAACCCGCGTACCGGTTTCCTGCACGACGGGCGCGCGCGCACGCCGATGGAGGCGGTGCTGTGGCACGGTGGCGAGGCCCTCGCCAGCCGCGACCGCGTGCTGGCCATGAGCCGGTCGGAACGGGCCGCACTCGAACGCTTCCTCGATTCCCTCTAGCCTTTCCGATTCTCTCCGGACGGAGCATCCACCCATGATCGATTGCCAGACGGTGCGTGCACCCGGTACCCCTTCGCAAGCGTCGCGCCACGCCGTCCGATGCGCGCTGCTGGCCGCCGTGTTGTGCGTGCCGCTGTCGGTGCAGGCCGACGAGGGCGGTGCGCACGCCCTCGCGCAGGTCGCCGCCGACACCGTCGATGCGGCCCTGCGACCGGCCTACGCGACCTTCGCCACCGAAGCCACCACGCTGGCGGACAGCATGCGGACGCGTTGCGCCGCCGGTGCCGGACCGGACACCGCCACGCTGACCACCGATTGGCGGTCGGCCGTCAGCGCCTTCGCAGGCATCGAGTTCCTGCGCATCGGACCGCTGCTGGACGACAACCGGCTGAACCGGCTGTTCTACTGGCCGGACAAGCGCCGTGCCGGCGAGCGCCAGTTGCGCGAGCTGCTGACCGAACCGCTCGCCTCCATCACCGCCGACTCGATGGCGGCGCGCAGCGTCGCGGTGGAAGGTTTTCCGGCCCTGGAGCGACTGCTGTTCCCGAACGGCGAGGTGGCCGGCAGCGAAGCGCGCTGCACGACCGCCATCGCGGTGTCCGGCCATGTCTCCGCCATCGCCGCCGCCCTCGACCGGGCGTGGCAGGACGATGACGGCATCGCCCGCCAGGTGCGCGAACCGCGTGCGGACGACGAGCTGCTGCGCGATCACGAGGAGGTGCTGCGGCGCATCGGCACGCAGATCGACACCGGTCTGGACATCCTGATCGAGCGCAAGCTCGCACCGGTGCTCGAGGGCGAGGTTGCGCGCCTGCGCGGTCTGCCGTTCGTGCGCAGCGGTACGCTGGTGGACCACCTGCGTGGCAACGTCGCCTCGCTGCGGGCGCTGATGCTGGACAACGGACTGGCGGCGGCGGCCGGTCTGGAGAGCGAGCTCGGGTTCGAGTTCCGCATCGCCGACGGGCACCTGGACCGGCTGGCCGAGCTGCTGGCACCGGCCCCGCAAGCGATCGGCGCCGCCCACGGCGAGGTCGGAGAGGTCGGAGAGGTCAGCTCAGCCGACGACTGGCCGATGACGCTCGACGAGGAGCAGGCCGGTGTGGTGCGCGCCCTGCACAGCGTACTGTCGAGCATCCGGAACACGCTGCGCGAGCGTCTGCTGCCCACACTGGGCATCCGCACCGGGTTCAACAGCGAGGACGGCGATTGAGCGCGCCTCGTCGGAGCTGGCCGTGAACCGGACGGCACGGCAGCGTCGTGCCTGGTTGAGCCGCGCGCTGGGCGTGGCCGCCGGCAGCCTGCTGCTGCGCACCGCGCAGGCCGGAACGCCGGACGGTGCACCGGGCGAGTCGGTCATCGCGCCGCACTACCTGACCACCTGCCGCAACGGTCCCGACGACTTCCAGCTGGTGCTGCTCGACGAACGCGGGAACCTGCTGCACCGTCAGGCGCTACCGGCCCGGGCGCACGGTGCCGCCACGCACGCCGGGCGGGGCACGGGTTGCGTATTCGCACGCCGCCCCGGGCAGTGGTTCTGCGCGGTGGACCTGCACCGTCCGGGCCGCCTGCACACGGTGGCACCGCCGATCGATCGACGCTTCTCCGGCCACGGCGTGTACTCGGCCACCGGTGCGCGCCTGTACACCACCGAGAGCGACATCGACCGCCAGCGCGGTGTCGTGGGCGTGTACGACGTGGGGACCGGTTACCGGCGCATCGACGAGTTCGCAAGCGAAGGCATCGGCCCGCACGAGATCGTGCGCGTGCCGGGTACCGACCTGCTGGTGGTGGCCAACGGCGGCATCGCCACCCACCCGGACGTGGACGGCGGACGCGAGCCGCTGAACCTCGACGACATGGCACCGTCGATCGCGGTGATCGACGGGCGCGACGGGCGGCCCCTGTCGCAGCACCGGCTGCCCGACGGGCAGCATCGCATCTCGCTGCGCCACCTGGCCGTCGACGGTGCGCGGCGCGTGTGGTACGCCGGCCAGTACGGTCGGGCGGACGATGACCGCAGTGCCCTGCCCGCCGCCGATACGCGGGCACTGGCAGGCTCGTTCACGCTCGCCGCCGACGGCACGGCGGCACCGGGCGGTGCCCTCGCCCCGCTGCTGTTGCCCGACGGCCTGTTGCCGGGCGGGCACGGCTACCTGTCCTCGGTGGCGAGCGCCGGGGACGATGTGCTGTACACCGCGGCCCGCGATGGGGTCGCGTTCGTGGTGGATCCGGTCGCGCGCCGCGTCGTCGACCGGCAGGCGTACAGCGATTGCAGCGGCGTGGCCGCCGATGCGCGGGGTGGCTATCTGGTGTCGAGCGGCACCGGCGATCTGGCGCACCTGGTGCGCGACGGGCGCTGGCTGGACCTGGAGCCGCTGGCGATGACGCCGTTCGCCTGGGACAACCATGTCGGTGCGGTTCGAGGGCCGGACCTATACTGATGCCGATGAATGTCCCCGCCCTCCTGCAATGCGCTCGTGACGCCCTGCTCGTGGAATCGTCACCGTCCCTGTGCGCCTGGCTGTCCGGCAGCCGGTCACGCGGTGAGGCGCATGCGGGCAGCGATGTCGACATCGCCGTGCTGCTCGGCCACGAACCGTCGCCCACGTTGTCCGGTGGTGCCCTGTCGCTCGAGAGTCGGCTGGAGGCGCGTCTGAAGCTGCCGGTCGATCTCGTCGTGATCGATCGTGCACCGGTCGATCTCGTGCACCGGATACTGCGCGATGGACGTCTGCTGTACGAGAACGATCCGTCGGCCCGGGTCCGCTTCGAGGTTCGTGCACGGCGTGAGTACTTCGATCTGTTGCCCTATCTTCGGGAGTATCGAGGCGTTCGCGCCGGGCCCGCACCGTGGCCGACCTCGATCTGCTGCTCAAGAAACTCGCGTTCATCGAGACCTGCGTGAGCGATCTGCGACGGCTCGCGCAGCCGACAGCCCTGCACGATGATGTAAAGGAACAGCGGTTCGTGGCCTACACGCTGCAGATCGCCATCCAGGCTGCGCTGGACGCTGCTTCGCACATCGTCTCCGCCGAACGGCTCGGCGAACCGGAAACCGATCGGGCGATGTTCGATCTGCTCGCGAAAGGCGGGTGGATTCCAGTGCCACTGGTACCGACGATGCAGGACATGAGCGGGTTCAGGAACATTGTCGTGCACGGCTATCAGACCGTCGACCTGCTCGTGCTCGAGGACGTGCTCACCCACCGGCTCGACGATCTGCTGGCATTCTGCACCGCCGTTCGCACGCGATTGGCGTCCTGACCAGCCGTGCCCCGCCTCCATCCCGGCCGGCTCGTCCGAGCCCCGAATCGCGACACCAGCTGACGATGGCCGTCGCTCCCGCACACGATCGGCTCGCCCGGCAGCTGACGTTCCTGAGCGCCGTCGATGCACTCAAGCGCGTCGAACGCGCCTCGCGCATCACCGACGAAGGCGCCGCGCGTGGCGGGCGGCACGAGAACAGCGCCGAGCACTCCTGGCACGTGGCGCTGTTCGCCGAGATCCTGGCCGAGCACGCCAACGAGCCGGTCGATACCGCTCGCGTGGTGCGCATGATGCTGGTGCACGACATCGTCGAGATCGATGTCGGCGACGTGCCGTTGCACGCCGCCCAGCCCGACGACAAGGCCGAGCGGGAAGCCGCCGCCGCCGCCCGCCTGTTCGCCCTGCTGCCGGAGGATCAGGGGCGCGAGCTGGACATGCTCTGGCACGAGTTCGAGTCCGGTACGAGCATCGAGGCACGCTTCGCACGCGCCATCGACCGGTTGCAGCCGATCCTGCTGAACGGCGCGAACGACGGCGGTACCTGGCGCGACTACGCGGTCAGCGAGGCGCAGCTGCGCACGCGCACCGGACACATCGCGCAGGGTGCCGATGCGCTGTGGCGGCATTGCGAGACGCTGATCGCCCGGGGAGTCGGCGAGGGATGGCTGACGGTCGAGGCGAACGATCCGATCTGATCGATCCGACATCTTTCCGGGGCAACCCGATGCGATCCGACCATCAGCGCCCGAACGACAGCGAGAACGACACCTGCACGCTCGTCGGGATGAGCAGCAGCCTGGCAAGCCCCACCAACTGCGCGATGCCGCCCTCGAGCGCGTAGTCGGCCGCATCGACAACGATCGGTTCGACGGCCGTCACCCGCACCGTGCCCTCGTCGGTACCGATCCGCACCGGCACGGTGTGGTGGGCACTGTCACCGTGCAGGCTGATCTCGATCGGCAGCCCCACGAGGTGGCTGCCCGGCTGCATGGCCTCGACCGGCACGGTGGCGGTGATCGTGGCCTCGGGGGACTCGTCGGTGCCGAACAGGCCGGTCTCGAACAGGAATGCCCGCAGGCGTTCGTCGCGGGCGTCCACGCCGCTGCCGAGCGTGTCGAGCGCGATCCTCACCTCGGCGGCACCCGCCTCCGAGACGTTGCCGGACAGACCGGTGAACGTGAAGCGCTGCGCCGTGCTCCGATCGCCGCCGACGAGCACATCGGCGAAGACCAGCGACACCTGCGACGCTCCGGCATCGAGTTCCTGCGCGACGGCGGGACCGGCGAGCGCGGTCACGACGGCGCAGACGAGGGGCAGGATCGCGAGGCGGGACACGATGCGCTTCAGACCCGACGCTGCGGGGTGAACAGCTCGACCAGTTCCCGGCTCATCACCTCGGGCAGCTGCGCCACGTCGTGGATGGTGGTGGCGCGCGGGTAGTACTGACCGACATCGTGACCGATGCCGATCGCCACCAGTTCCACCTCGCCGGCGCGCTGCACATCGCGGATGACGTGGCGCAGGTGGCGCTCCAGGAAGCGCCCCGGGTTGGTCGACAGCGTCGAGTCGTCGATCGGGGCACCGTCCGAGATCATCATCAGGATGCGACGCTGCTCGGTACGGGCCAGCAGCCGTGCGTGCGCCCACTGCAGCGCCTCGCCGTCGATGTTCTCCTTGAGCAGCCCCTTTCTCATCATCAGGCCGAGGTTCACGCGCGCCTGGCGCCACGGCGTGTCGGCCGACTTGTAGACGATGTGGCGCAGGTCGTTCAACCGTCCCGGATCGGCCGGGTACCCCGCCTCGACCCAGCGTTCGCGCGAGCGCCCGCCCTTCCACGCGGCGGTGGTGAAGCCGAGGATCTCGCAGCGCACCCCGCAGCGCTCCAGCGTGCTGGAGACGATGTCGGCGCACACCGCGGCCACCCGGATGGAGCGCCCGTGCATGGAGCCGGAGTTGTCGATCAGCAGCGTCACCACCGTGTCGCGGAACGGTGTCTCGCTCTCCTGCTTGAAGCTCAGCGAGGACAGGGGCTCGGTGAGCAGGCGTGTCAGCCGGGCACTGTCCAGCAATCCCTCGTCCAGGTCGAACTGCCAGCTGCGCCGTTGCTGGGCCATCAGCACCCGCTGCAGGCGATTGGCGAACCGCCCGATCGAGCGTTGCAGATCGCCCAGATGGGTGTCGAGCAACGCGCGCAGCCGGGCCAGTTCCTCGGCGGTGCACAGATCCTGCGGGCGCAGGGTCTCGTCGAACTCGCGGCAGAACACGTGGTAGTCGCTGACGCCTGCCAGCTGGCCCGCCGTACCGGTGACGTGCCAGCTCGCACCGGGCGTCTCGTCGCCCGACCCGTCGTTGCGCTCCTCCGAAGCGTCCGGATCGCCAACGTCGCTCTCGTCGCTCTCCTGCGAGCGCTCGCCGTCATCGTCCGCCTGCTCGCCGGCACCGGCGTCCTCGGGCTCGTCGCCGTCCGCACCGTCGCTGTCGGCGTCCTCCGACTCGTCGCTGTCGTTCTCGTCGGTGTCACCGTCCGGAGACTCGGCCGGTGCGCCGTCGTCCATCGACAGCGCCTGCAGCAGCTCGCCGACCGTGCGCGCGAACCGCTGCTGATCGTGCAGTTCGGACGGCTGCCGTTCGAGCACGGCGGCGGCTC
>ENA-ORXT01001667-ORXT01001667.1-marine-metagenome-genome-assembly--contig:-NODE-1667-length-28832-cov-4.555486_pt1 | contig 28832 bp, 23 predicted proteins | sample MGYA00237868_ERZ511482 | MGnify/ENA metagenome assembly ERZ511482 | reverse complement strand
GGTAGGTCAAGCACTTGAACGTATGGGTACATGTTAGCTGCACCACCTGAAGTAGAGATGTAGATATCTACAGATCCATCTTCAACCGCTTGCAAACATTCTGTTCCGTTAGCACAAAGCTTAGTACCGATGAACAGCTCAACTTCAACTTTACCGTTTGAGCGTGACTCAACGAAGTCTTTGAATACGACCAATCCATCGTAGTCTTCATCGTTTTCGTTTGAGTTAGCAACGGCACGTAGTTTAAAGTCTGCCGCTTGAACCGATGAAACACCGGCAGCAAATAGCATGGATGCGCCCAATACACTGGACAGCAATAATTTTGTGGTTTTTTTCATATGATTAGCTCCTCTAAAGCTATGGGTAATTACACTTATGCCAGCCCCAGCAATCTGGGAATAGTCATTGATATTGCAGGGACAAAGGTAATCAAAAAGATTACCAGAATCTCAACAAAAAGAAACGGTAGGATTGCTTTAGAAATAGTATGCACCTTTTCGCCTGATACACTGGAGGCGACAAACAGCACCAGTCCCATCGGCGGTGTGGCCAATCCTACGGTTAAATTAACGCTCATGATGGTCGCGAAATGAACCGGATCAATACCGAGCTTGATAAAGATAGGCGCTAGAATCGGGCCAAGAATAATGATGGCTGGGCCTGCGTCTAGGAACATACCGACAACAAACAGCAGCAGGTTAATCAAAAATAAGAGTACTAAGGCATTTTCACTCAGCGATAGCGTCCAGTCTGCCATCGTTTCTGCAGCGTAAGACAGGCTGACGACGGTTTTAAACGCGATTGCTGCACCAACCAATAGCAATACCACGGACGAGGTAATCGCGCTCTTAGTAAAGATGTTAGGAAGGTCTGAGAACTTTACTGTTTTAAGTACAAATAAACTCAGCACTAAAGCATAGCCCACGGCGACAGCTGAAGCTTCTGTTGGTGTGAAGATACCGCCTAAAATACCCCCCAATATAATCACAGGGGTTAGCAGCGGTAGGATCGCTTGGCGGGTGGCAACGCCTTTTTCACGCAGCGTGGCTTTGCGCCCCGACGTTGGAAAGTTTTGTCTTTTCGCGATGATGCTGGTCATGCCCATTAGGCCAAGGCCAACCAAAATGCCCGGTATCACACCAGCAGCGAATAAAGCCGCCACCGACACTTCCATGGTGTAGGCATAGATAATCATGATTCCTGAAGGCGGAATGATCGGGCCGATGACCGATGAGGCTGCGGTAATGGCGGCTGAGAATTTACGGCTGTAACCGTTCTTAACCATTTCAGGGATTAGCATAGAGCCAAGCGCTGAGGTGTCAGCAACCGCTGAGCCTGACATGCCTGCAAACAACATGCTGGACAAGATATTGACGTGTGCCAGCCCACCGCGCACATGACCGATTAAGGATTGAGCGAAAGCGACTAGGCGCATGGTAATCCCACCCTGATTCATCAGCTCACCGGCAAGCATGAAGAAGGGGATCGCCATTAGTGGGAAGGAGTCGATACCGTTGTAGATGTTACGAAACAGCAGCGGGATATCGCGATCCATACCTTCGACATACAGCATAATGCCGGGGCCTGACAGCATTGCAAAAAACACCGGCATGCCAAGTAATAAAAGTACTAAAAAGACGGGGAGAAATAGTATTAACATCGTTTATTCCGCCCCAGCCATTGCAGGTTTGTCTGGTTCTGGGTAATTGGCGGGGTCACCAAAAGCACGGCCGAGTTCACGCATCAGCATTTCGATATTCACCATCAACATCGAACCAAAGCAAACCGGCATTGCTAGATAAATCCAAGCGCGGGGCAGGTGGAAGGAGGCGGCGCGGGTTCTAAAGCCGCGCTGGAAAAACTCGATAGCGAGATAGAAAAGCTGTGCTAATACAGCCAGCGCTAAGGCTAACAGTAGGATTTTAAGCGTGGTTTTAAGGATGTGAGGTAGGAAGTCGCTAAACATATCAATCGCAACGAACGACCCCCAGCGATAGCCGGAGGCTGCGACTAACGCCATCATCCAGATCATCAATGCGCGGGCGACCTCTTCAGGCCAAGGCAGGGCATCATTTAACACGTAGCGGAAGAACACTTGCAGTAAAATAGCCCCGACCATGAGTGCTACCAGCACCCATGCTACTTGGCGACCTGCCGCTAACATGTAGGTGTTGAAGGTCTCCAGTAGGGATAGTGCTTTGCGATAAGCACTCATTGTTTTGCCCTGGCTTGCATTGATGTTTCCTCCTAAAAGACCTGCTTAATTTATATCATGCCACGCTTGATAGTTGGGTCGAGCCGAACTGACTGCGCTCGAACACCAACCCCGAACCGTGTGGCACGCAGTCAAAGTCTCGAATATTGGACAGTAAAATATCATGATCCCCCGCCTCAATGATTTGATGCAACTCGCAATCAAACCACGCGATACAGCCCGGGATAATAACCCGCCCACTAGGGGCACGCTGTTGGTCAATCCCTGCAAATCGCTCGGCGTATTCACCTCGCGTAAAGTGCATCGCAAGGTCTCCTTGATCAGCCCCTAATACGCTCACCGTATAACCACCGCTTTTGTGATAGGCCTCTAGCGAGTGTGCGTCTTTTTGAATGTTCCAAAGCGCCATTGCGGGGTCTAACGACACCGAGTTAAACGATGAGACCGTCATGCCGATGTCTTCATCTTTATAACGCGTGGTAACCACTGTGACGCCGGTGGCAAAGCAGCTGAACGCCGCGCGCAGTTCACGACTCACGCTACTTCCTCACCCGCCGCTGCAGTTAATAACTCAAACCACGTTTGTCTATCAATACTCACATCCATAGCTTTAGATAGCGTTTTAATGCGGTCCAGATTATTAGTGCCAACAATAGGTAAAATTTCGCTGGGGTGTGCTAGTAGCCAAGCCACTGCCACATGGTCTAAATCACACGATTGCTCATCAGCAATGCGCTGCATAATAGGGCGCACACGGGCAGCGGCTGGGTCATCGTCATTAAACAAGCGTCCACCGGCGAGTGGTGACCATGCCATGGCGTGTAGGTTTAGCGTTTGTAAATGTGCCAGCGAGCCATCTGTAAATGCATCTTGCTTAAGCAAGCTGATTTCGATTTGATTGGTCACCAGCGTGTGTTCCATTTGGCTTTGTAGTAGCTCCCAATCCCAAGGTTTGAAATTGGACACGCCAGCACCTTTAATCTTGCCCTCATCAATCAGCTCATCTAGCACGCGGCCAGTTGCGTTGGCATCCATAAAGGGGTCAGGGCGGTGAAGCAGCAATAAGTCTAATGAGTCGGTGTGCAGATTGCGCAGGCTGTTCTCTACTGACATGCGGATATATTCAGGGCTGGTGTCGTAGTATTTGACGCGTCGCTCAAGGTATTTATCCGTTGTAATGGCAATGTCACATTTGCTAATTAATTGCATTTGATCGCGAAGCGAAGGGTCTTCTTCTAGCGCTCGACCAAATAATGCTTCGCACTGATATTCACCATAAATATCAGCATGATCGAAGGTGGTAATGCCTTGTTCTAAACAGGCATCGATTTTAGCCCGTACGTGCTCAGTGGTCGTATTTTTATCATCAGCAAGCCGCCATACACCATAAATCAAGCGACTCATCGCAGGTAGTGATGTATTGAGCTGAACAGTTTCCATCATTTACGTTCTCCAATTCCTAACGGTGTGGGTGGTGTTGATGCGGGTAGTCGACCATAAACCTCGGGTAATGAGCAAGTGTTTAATTGCGGTAATACTTTGGTGCCAAAAATTTCACACTCCGCTAAGTGTGGGTAACCTGAGAAGATAAAGGAGCGAATCCCCATCTTTTGGTAACGTTCGATTTTTGACATGACCTGATCAACGCTGCCAACTAGCGCTGCGCCGCAGCCTGAACGTGCTCGACCTACCCCCGTCCACAGGTGTGGTTCTGAGTAACCTGTCTCAGACGCGGCTTTGCGTTGTTCTGCTTGCAGTGCAACGCCCATACTCGTGGCGTCTAAGGCACGGTTGCGTATGGCGGTGCCTTGCTCGTCATCTAGCTCAGACACTAAGTGCTCGGCGTATTCTTTAGCTTCTTGTTCGGTATCTCTAACAATCATGTGAACCCGTAAACCATAGTCGAGTTTGCGCTTGTGTTCGGTTGCCACGGCTGCAACGTCTTGCATGCGTTTGGCGAGGTTTTCTTCGTTTTCAGGCCACATTAAATACACATCACAAAACTGACCGCAAAGCGCTAAAGCCGCTGGCGAGTAGCCACCAAAATAAAGCAGTGGGCCACCATTTTGTTGGTATGGCCGAACGGGGTCGGTATTGAGCCCTTTTAGGGTATAAATATCGCCTTCATAATTTATCTCATCCTGTGTCCACGCCTGACGAAGGATTTCTACAACCTCTTTGGAACGCTTGTAACGGTAGTCGCTTGGTGAGTCTTCCCCTGGGAAATTAGAAGAAATAACGTTTAGGGTTAACCGGCCTTTTAGTATGTGATCCATAGTGGCCACTGTGCGCGCTAACATCGCGGGGTGCAGTTCGCCGCAGCGAATGGCCGCTAGCACATTCATTTGTTTGGTTAAGGGGGCAATGGCTGAGGCGAAGGTAAGTGTGTCTTGGCCCACTTGATAAGAGGAGGGGCAAAGGATGTTGCGATAACCTAGGCGGTCGGCTGTTAAGGCGATGTCACGGGTATTCTCCCAGCTTGAACGCAGGTCACCTTCAGGCTTTCCTAGCAAACGAAAGTCGTCACTACAAATAGGGGCAAACCACGACACTTCGGCGGCCTGTAAATCTTCGCTATAAATAGGTACTACGCTCATTGCTTTCTCCTTGAAGCGGCTTTATGCCATCGATCATAAATCAATAGTAAATGAATTCACAGGAAAATAAATGAATGATGTAGGAATTTACTTAAAACTGAGGCATCATAAAATCCGATCGTTTAGCTTGCGTTCAAAACAAGAGGAAATCCCATGAGTCACGGTTGTTAGCGATGGATACCGGTAAACCCACGCGCCTGCCATTGTATGTACAAATTAGCGAACTGCTGCACCGAGAAATTGCTGCGGGTCATTGGTTGGCGGGCGAACGCTTGCCAACCGAATCTAAACTGGCGCAAGACTTGGAGGTTGCGGTGGGCACACTGCGCAAAGCACTCGCCGTGTTAGAAGACGATGGTTTATTGGAGCGCCGACAGGGCTCGGGTACGTATGTGCGAAAGCCACCGACGGGTGGCGCGATTTATCAATTTTTTCGGTTAGAGCTACTAAACGGCGGGGGAATGCCAACCGCCACGACATTGTCGGTTGAGAAGATTAGCAGCCCTGTCATGACTACGCTATTTGCCCAGAAAAGCCCTGAGGCGGTATCCAGCTCAAGCAATACACCGGATACTACAGCGCTTGGGCTTCAAGCCTCATCATTTTGGCGCATCCGCCGCTTGCGTTATTTAAACCGCCAGCCAGTGGCGGCAGAGGAAATTTTTATTGCAGGCGCTCATGCAGAGTCGTTGTCGCCCGACATCATGCACGAGTCGCTCTACACGCATTACCGCCAGGCGTTTAATTTTTGGATTACTCACGTTGCCGATGAGGTGAGCTGTCAATGCGCGCCCGATTGGGCCTGCCAAACGTTACAGCTGCCAAATGCCTCGGTATTGGGTTGGGTAACGCGTCGCGGCTGGGCCAATAGCGGCGATATTGGTGAGTTTTCACAAACCTGGTTCAATCCTGACGTCTGTCGTTACATGGCGCGCTGGTCTTAATCTATCACTTTCACGAGTCAATAACTTATGAGTCAACTATTACGTTACGGCATATTAGGCTGCGGCATGATGGGCAAGGAACACATCCGTAACATCAACCTCATCGAGGGTGCCACTGTAACAGCCATCGCTGATCCCGATTTGCCGATGCAAACGATCAATCAAGCCATGGTGCCTGCCGCACGTTTTTGTGAGACGCTAGATGAATTGCTCGCGGTTGATGACTTTGATGCCTTGTTAATTGTCAGCCCGAACTATCAGCACGCCTCACAGCTACTACAAATTTTTGAAAAAACTAAGCTGCCTATATTAGTAGAAAAGCCAATTTGTACTGACAAATCAGATATTGCCCGACTGCGTGAGGCGGCAGCGAACCATCCCGCACCGGTTTGGGTGGCGATGGAATATCGTTACATGCCGGCGATTACTCAGCTAATTAAGCAGGTGCGTGAGGGCGATACCGGTTCATTAAAAATGTTAACCATTTGCGAGCATCGCTTTCCGTTTTTAGAAAAGGTCGGCGACTGGAATCGGTTTAATCGAAACTCAGGCGGTACCCTCGTTGAGAAATGCTGTCATTTCTTTGATTTAATGCGCTTGCTAATGCAAGACGATGCCGTCAAAGTCATGGCTTCTGGCGCGGCGGATCATAATCACCAAGGTGAACGCTATGCAGGTGAGACGCCGGATATTATTGACAACGCCTACGTGATTGTTGATTTCGCCTCTGGAAAGCGGGCGATGTTAGAACTGAGTATGTTTGCTGAAGGCTCGCGCTATCAAGAGCGAATTACTGCGACGGGGACTAAGGCTAAATTGGAATGCTTATTGCCAGGCCCGGGGAGATTTTGGGATGAGGAAAAGCTAGGCCCTGCGCCAGTGTCTAAAATAGTGCTTAGCCCGCGTGACCCGCAGGGCCCCATAGAATTTGATATTCCGGTCGACCCTGAGCTGCTTGAAGCAGGGGATCATAACGGCTCTACGTATTATCAGCACCTCGGGTTTTACAAGGCGGTTACCCAAGGTGGTGTGGTCGAGGTCACGGTGGAAGATGGTTTACGCGCGGTGGTGCTAGGCATGGCTGCGCAAGAATCGATTCGCACGGGGCAGGCGATTACTATTACCGAGGGCGGGTTTGATTTTGCTTGATGGTAATTATGATTTTTTTGATAAAGGACACTATTGATGAAAAAGTTGGTTTTAACGGGCGCTGCGGGGCGTTTGGGGTCTTATTTACGTGAGCCGCTAAGTAAAATGGCGGATGTCTTGGTATCGACTGACTTGGTTGACGATTTGGGCAAGCTTTATGCCTCAGAGCAATATGTTAAGGCGGATTTGGCGAGTTTGTTTGATATGGAGGCCTTGTTAGAGGGCGCTGACATGGTGGTGCACTTTGGCGCTATTGGTGATGAGGCGCCTTTTGATGACATTATGCAGTCAAATATCTTAGGTGCTTACAACGTTTGGGAAGCCGCTTATCGCAATGGCGTGAAGCGTGTGGTGTATGCAAGCTCGATTCACGCAGTGGGGATGCACCCTAAAACAGACTTTATTGGCATCGACGCGCCGCATCGTCCGGACACCTATTACGGTTTAGCAAAATGTTTCGCTGAAGACTTGGCGAGCTTGTATTGGGATAAACGCAAATTGGAGTCGGTTTGCCTGCGCATTTTATCTTGCGCGCAGGTCACTAACGCAAGGGCACTAGGTACATGGCTGTCGTATGCTGACTTGATTCATCTTGTTGAGACTTCAATCAATACACCGGTCACCGGTTTTAGCGTGGTTTATGGGGTCTCTAATAACGACCGTGCGCCGGTTGATAACAGTAAAGCGAGTTTTTTAGGGTATCGCCCCAAAGATAATGCTGAGCAGTTTGCGCAAACGATTTTGGCAGATGCCCCACCAGCGGATATCAGCGATGCAGCCCAACTGTACCACGGTGGGCCGTTTGCTTCGGTTGAGCCTGGCAATAGCGGTTTGGCGACGATGAACATCATCAACGATAAAAAGACGCTTTAGTTATTGTGACTTGACGATAAAACAAGGCCTTCAATATCGTTTGTTGAAGGCCTTGTTTTTTTACAAAATATTCAACTCAACCCTGCGATTGGCTGCGCGTCCTTCAGCGGTACCGTTGTCTGCGATTGGTTGAGATTCGCCGTAGCCCATGGGTCTTAGTTTTTTATAGTCAACGCCCGCTTCATCCACTAGGTAGTCGGCCACCGCCTCAGCGCGTTTTTGAGAAAGCGCTTGATTGCCAGACTCACTACCTCGGTCATCAGTGTGGCCACCGATGTCAAATTCAACGCCATCGACTCGGCGAAGTTTGTTGGCCAACTTATTTAATATTTTCTTTGAAGCGTCGGTGAGGGTTGTTTGACCGCTAACAAATACGACCCCATCTAGCGATAATTTTTCAGGGTCTGGCAGATCATTTGCTATCCCGTAGCCTTCAATATTCGGTTCGATAATGCCATCGACGGCAATCGCATCGCTATATAATATCCAGCAGCGATTGCCATGCTCTGCGGGCATTTCAACCCATAAATCATCTTCTCTGGCGTTTTCTTCAAATTGCTCTTTCCCCTTAAAGTCACCTTGGTCAATCACAAAATTATTATCGTTATAGCGGTACAAACCGAAGCCTTCTGCGTGATACACCAAAAACTGTAAGGTATCGCCTTTTTGCAAGTTCAACGTGACTTCGACTTGTTCATTTTCAGTTAGCGCCAGAACCTCAACAGTGTCTGTGATGGTGAGAACGGAAGGTTTAGATACGGTTTTATATTGCAGCTTATCTGCCGTGTTGCGTGCGCTATTCCATGGGGAATAGGTGGCAAATTTTGGAACAGGGCAGTAAACGTCTTTTGGTGAGGTGAACTTCATGTGTGCTCTGCCAATCAATACCACCTCATCTTTTGTCACTGAAAATCTTGGGGGATATTCGCCGGGCCAAAAATCAGCGTGGTACCAAACCGCTTCGTATTCTGCGACTATTTTGTTTGTACTTGCTGTGCTCATAACGCCCACCGGTTAATTTAACGATAATTAGACTTATAAGCTTAGGCGCTATTGCTACGATTTACCGGAAAACTTGTTAATATAATCGACAAATTTAAAATGCCTCGCGTCTGCAGGTTTAGGCATTTTGATAATGTCTTAAAAACGGTAATCGTCTGTGTGTTAAGTTTTTGCGGATAGGGTCATTAAAGCCTTGAAATATCGCGTTAAAGCCGCCATATTCTCGCCAACTAGCAGGCTTAATACGTAGGAATACTAATGGCTAAATATGCCACTGAAACAGTCACCGATGTAAAGCATTGGAACGATACTTTATTTAGTTTTAAAACCACCCGCGATGACGGATTACGTTTTCGCAACGGTGAATTTATTATGATTGGTTTGGAAGCCGAGCCAAAGCCGCTGATGCGCGCCTATAGTATCGCTAGTGCTAACTATGATGACTATTTGGAGTTTTACAGTATTAAAGCGCCAAATGGCGCACTAACCTCCCGTTTACAACATTTAAAAGTGGGGGATGATGTGTTAATTGGCAGCAAACCCACGGGCACGCTGGTGCCAGATGATTTAAAGTCAGGCAAGAATTTATTTCTATTTGCGACGGGAACGGGGTTAGCGCCGTTTTTGAGTATTATTAAAGACCCCGATGTTTATGAGCGCTTTGAAAAAGTCATTTTATTTCACGGTGTGCGTTTTTTAAGTGAGCTGGGTTACTATGACTGGCTGTCAGAAGGCTTAAAAAGTCATGAATACTTGGGTGAAATGATTGATGAAAAGCTCTGCTATTACCCTGCGGTAACGCGCGAGCCGTTTAGAAATCAGGGACGGTTAACGGACTTGGTGGAGACAGGTAAGCTTTGCAGCGATTTAGGCTTGCCACAAATCAACCCTGAAACGGATCGTGCGATGGTGTGCGGTAGCCCTGCGATGTTAAAAGACATCTGCGACATGCTGGATGGTTTGGGTTTTGTTATTAGCCCTAAAATTGGTGTGCAAGGCGACTATGTCATCGAGCGCTCATTCGTAGAGCGCTAAATTTCTAATCTTAGCTGGGTTCAGCTTCCCCTTGAATCCAGCTAACAAAAGTATTGATGGTCTCATTGTCTTGCTTATTCTCATCCATCACTAAGTGATAGCTATAATCAAGCGGTAGCTCAAGATCAAACGGCGCGATCAGACGCCCTTCATTGATATCAATCGAGGCCAATTCTTTAATGGTCAATACGACCCCGTGACCGGCCACTGCCGCCTCTAGTGAGAGTGAGACATGGTTAAAGCGTGACCCTCTGCTGGTATCAACCTCTTTAACGCCTGCTTGGTTTAACCACGTATCCCAGTCCTGCTGGCCGCCGTGTAAGGTGTCATCATGAATGAGTGTGTAATGCGCAAGATTATCGGCTTTGTTTTTGCTAAGTGGGTATTCACCGTCGAGCAAACTGGGGCTACATAGCGGCGTGACACCGACTGAAAATAGCTTCATCGCATGACAATCTGGATAGTTTCCCTTGCCAAAGCGTATGGACACATCCGTGCCATCCCGGCCGTGTTTAGCGCCTTTGTAAGATTCAAGGTAGTCAGAACTTGATAAAATTCTTAAATCAATATCAGGAAACATTTCGGTAAACTGATTCATTCTAGGGATAAACCATTTTGAGGCAAACGAGGGGGCCATGCCTACCGTTAGCTGTCTACGGTTGGTGCGCTGGCGTATCTCTGTAACCGCCTCAGCAAGCGTTGAGAAGCCGTTACTAAGTTTTGGGTAACAATGCAAAGCAACTTCGGTGAGTTCTAACCCTTGATTACCTCGGATAAACAGCGTGACGTCAAGGTACTCTTCAAGCACCTTAATATGCCGACTAACGGCCGCGGGCGTGACAAATAATTCAGCGGCCGCTTTGGTTAGATTAAGATGGCGCGCTGCTACTTCAAATGCCTTTAAGGCATTGAGCGGGGGTAGGGGTGCTTTTGCGCTATAAGCCATAGTAATGCTCTTGAGGGTTCAAATAACTTAAGGGGAAATCATATCATTGATGTATGAGGTGATTTGTTATTCCTTTGAATCTCCACTGTTTATAGCAGTTTTTCAAATTGTTTTTCTAATTAATAGTGATCATTAAGTCTACATTCATAGAATTTATGTCATGGTGGCTACGAGCTTATACATTAGTAGACGCTTGATTTAAGATAGATGATTTCCTCCTCCTCGACCATGGGAGCGGGTCGCAAGGCTCGCTTCCCTCTGGTTTTTTGAGGCGTAAAAAAAACCCAAATTTTGCAAAGCAAAAATTGGGTTCTCATGAAACCGTAAAACGATTTCTGCTCCTCACCGTGTCTGTAGCGATCAAGCCACTTGGCCACTACGTACGACAGGTATTTCCTCATCTCCTCATGATTCGGTTCGCAATATTTCTTGCGATGTAGAAATAATATTGTTCTTTTGCAATCTCGGCAATCCTTAAATTCAAAAAGTGGGTGGAAAATAAGATAAATTTACGTGGTTTAAAGACATTTTTGAAGATTAGGTGTTCTCATAACCAAAAGTAGTCAAGTTATTGTAAATACTGAGTTAATTTTTTGTAAATTAATCAGTTTTTAATGATGAATTATTTAGTCTGTTTTTCCAGTCACTGATAATGCTTGTTCAAGCACTTCTGCGTCGCTATAACCAATTTAGTTTACGCACCCTCCCTCTCCTGTCGATGGCGTGCTCTTTTTTCGTGTCTACAGGCTCTGACTGATGCCGCATTAATTTGTTGAAACTTAAAAATCTGAGTGTCGATACTGGTATATTATTTGTTGAATTTTAAATAACGAAGCGCCACGCAGAGGTTTGAGATGGATTTAAGTAGTTGCGATAGCCCCAATTTAGGTATTTCGCTAATACCCGTTGAAGAAGCCTTGCAGCGATTACAATCACAAGTGACACCGCTTGTAGAGACCGAAACCATACCATTGGCCAATGCTCTGCAAAGGGTGCTGGCAAAACCGGTTTACTCCGGGGTTGATGTGCCGCCTCATGCCAATAGCTCAATGGACGGCTATGCCATTTGCCTATCCGATTGGCAAGATAATACAGACGCTTCGATGCCCGTCAGCCAACGTATCCCCGCAGGCTGTGTTGGTGAGCCGTTGCAAAAGCGCAGTGTGGCGAGGATTTTTACAGGCGCGCCTATACCAGAAGGTGCTGATGCGGTTGTAATGCAGGAGCTGTGTGTCTCAACGAAGGTAGGTGAGGGAGAAAAGCTTAGTATCACTCAGCTACCATCAATAGGTGACAATATTCGTCAGGCCGGTGAGGATATTTGTGAGGATTCTTGTGTTTTGGATAAGGGGCATCAGTTACGTGCGCAAGACCTAGGGCTGCTTGCATCGGTGGGAGTGACTGAGGTTGATGTTATTAGGCCGCTACGCGTCGCGGTGTTTTTTACGGGTGATGAGCTAAAAGAGCCTGGTGAGCCTTTAGCACCCGGGCAAATTTATAACTCCAATCGTTACACTCTAACCGCCATGTTGACGAGATTGGGCTGCAAGGTGATCGATTTGGGTAACGTTCACGACACGCTAAAGGCAACCATTGAGGCATTTGAGCAAGCATCGGTAGTCGCCGACCTCATTATGACCAGCGGTGGCGTGTCGGTGGGTGAGGAAGATCATATCCGACCGGCATTAGCGCAATTAGGCACATTAGATTTGTGGCGCATTAGTATCAAGCCTGGAAAACCCTTAGCCTTTGGCAAGATTAATGATATCCCCTTTATTGGCTTGCCCGGAAACCCTGTGTCAGTCTTTGCCACGACCTGTATTTTAGCAAGGCCCTATATTAAAGCGATGCAGGGTATGCCATTTGCGCCGGCTAAAGGCGTTTCAGTTAAAGCGGATTTTGAAATAAGCTACAGCGTGAGGCGTAAGGAGTATTTACGTGCTCGCCTGCAATACGATGAAAGCGGCCACCCGCGTTTGGGATTATTTTCAAATCAAAGTTCGGGGGTGTTGACCTCGGCTAGTTGGGCAGATGGGTTCGCAGTGATCAATGAGGGCAGTGCGATCTACAAAGGCGATGCAGTAGAGTTTATCCCTTTTAGTTTCTTTGATTTGTGATTTGCCGTTAAAAGACTCCTGATGTGACAACAAGCCGGTTTATATATGCAATAATCACTGCATGGAGTTTCAGGTAAGGCCTGAGCTTGTCAACTGGGGAGTGGGAAGTTTTATGGCTATTGATAGAGAATTTGTAGTGAGCTACGTGTCGGAGCTTTGCTTCTCCAAAACACTTGAGGATCACTTTCAAGTTTACGAAAAATTTGTCATGCGCCTGGGGTATGACGGTGCAACCTATACCTTTGTACCGCAAATGCAGCTTGCGGCGATGACTGATTTGCCTAAGATATTTTTGTCTACCACTGCCTATCCCATTGGTTTTATCGAACAATATACCAAAGAGCGATTGGACCAACATGATTTTACGGTTCGTAAAATCATCGAAGGTGACATGGCGCCTATGGATTGGCGTGAGCACGAACTGGAAGGGGCAGTTAGCGCTAAAGAGATCGCTGTGATTAAGTTGGCGAGGGAGAAATATGGCATTATTAACGCAGTCTCAATACCCATTATGTATGAGGAGAAAGGGGGCGCTGGCGCTAGTGCGATCAGTTACAAAGATGATGAGGCGTTTAAGCAATTTAAAGCGGACACATTGGATTCACTCATTGCCATTTCTCGGCTCTTTCACGAACGAATCGTTAACCAAGAAGATTTAGCCCACACGTTTATATTTCCTGTTTTGGAGAACCTGACCCCCACGCAAATGGCTATTCTCAGTTATAAGGCAAGTGGCAGGCCGATGAAGATGCTTTTTGAGCATACGGGAATATCAAATAGCTATGCAGCCAATGTCTTAGGCGATCTTAGAAAAAAAATGGGGGGCGTGAGTACTGACCGATTAATGTACTTGCTGGGCTTGTTAAATTTAAATACACCACAGACAAACCACGTAAAGTAGTGGTTAAATGGCCGGTTTAGATGGGTGAATATTTTCACGTTGCTGGTTTTTAACTCGACCGATACTATACTGATTATCAATCCCTTGTTTCACGTGAGGTTTTGATAATTCATTCATATATTCCCCACATTTTTAATGTGGGGCTTTTTATTTGTAGGTGAATTAGTTGCGATCGTTCACTAGGTTCGTTAACCAATCAGGGTCCATTTCTGGCACTGATTTTAGAAGTAACTTAGTATACTCAGGATACGGCGGGGACATAATCTCACTTTTTAAGCCCTGCTCAACCACTGCACCTTGATACATCACAACGATTTCATCAGATATCGCCTGCACCGTGGCAATATCATGAGTGATAAATAAATAGCTAATCCCCAGCTCACGTTGCAAGCGCAGCAGCAATTGCAAGATACCTTCCTGAACAATTTGATCTAGTGCAGAAGTCACCTCATCACAGATGATTACATCCGGCTGCGCCGCTAACGCTCTAGCAATACAAACGCGCTGCTTTTGGCCACCTGATAATTCACTAGGCAGGCGGTCATAAAAGGTTTCGTCCAGCTCAATGAGGCTGAGTAACTCAAGAATCCGCGTTTGCTTGGGTTTACCTTTTAAACCATGGTAAAACTCAAGCGGTCGCCCGATGATTTCAGCAATAGTTTGGCGCGGATTCATGGCAGTGTCAGCCATTTGATAAATCATCTGAATGCGCTGTAGCTGGTCTTTGCTTCTATCTTTAAGCGCTTTGGGTAGCACTTTACCATTAAATACCACCTCGCCTGATACTGGTGGCAGTAAACCCGTAATCACGCGCGCTGTGGTTGATTTTCCTGAACCAGATTCCCCAACAACCGCGACCGTTCTTCCCCGAGGGAGTTTAATATTCACATCGTGCAACACGTTAATGGAGCTGCTATAGGCGGCATCGACATTTTTAATTTCAATAACGATGTCTTCACTGGTTTCTTCAGGCTTTGCGAGCGCCCGCACAGACCAAAGTGACTTCGTGTAATCTTCTTTAGGCGCTGTCAGCATGGCGCGTGTTTGCGCCTCCTCAACTTCCTGACCGTAGCGCAATACCTTGATAAAATCAGCCATTTGCGCAACCACTGCCAAATCGTGGGTGATATAAATGGCAGCGGTATTAAAGCGCTCGACAATGTCTCGCATGGCAACTAGTACTTCAACTTGGGTCGTAACATCAAGCGCGGTGGTGGGTTCATCAAAGATAATCAGATCAGGGCGCGATGACATGGCCATCGCCGTCATCATACGTTGAAGCTGACCACCTGAAACCTGATGCGGGTAGCGGTCCCCAATGTTATCGGGGTCTGGCAGTTGCAACGAGGCATAGAGCGCTTTAGCATCTTGCTGCGCCTCATCTAGCGTGCGCAAGCCGCTGTTGACGGTGGACTCGACGGTTTGATCAATAAGGCGGTGCGCCGGATTAAACGAGGCAGCCGCTGACTGAGCCACATAGGCGATGCGACTACCCCACAGGGCGCGCTTTTCATTTTCGCTGGCGGTGGTTAATTCTATGCCATCAAATGTGATGGTGCCGCCAACAATCTTACAGCCCGGCTGAGCAAAGCCCATCGCAGCAAGGCCGAGAGTTGATTTTCCCGCACCGGACTCACCAATCAAGCCCATCACCTCACCGCGCTTCAGTGTTAGGTCGACGCCTTTAACAATGTGATGCCATTTTTCATCGCTAAAACCATCAATGCGTACATCACGCATTTCCAGTAAAATATCGCCTTTCTCGCCTCTATCTACTGAGCCGTTATTAGTAGTCATGCTGTCAGTGTTGTTGTGTTTAGTGTTCATCGTTTAGACCACTTGTTTTATGCAAGAACCAATCGACCACAAAATTTACCGCCACGGTTAACAGTGCAATGGCCGCTGCAGGGATCATCGGAGTCATGGCCGCGGTAATATCGTACTTGGCAAACTGAATCATCGAGGCATTGTCCCGTACCATGGAGCCCCAGTCAGCCGTTGGTGGTTGGATACCTAAACCTAAAAATGACAGTGCGGCGATGGTCAAAAAGACGAAACTAAAACGCAGGCCAAACTCAGCAATTAGTGGGGGCATAATATTGGGGAGTATTTCCCGGCGCATTATCCAGCCAAGTTTTTCACCGCGAAGTTTAGCCGCTTCCACATAATCCATTACCGTAACATTCACTGCAACCGAGCGGGTTAGGCGAAACACTCGGGTGCTGTCTAGGACGGCAATAATACAAATAAGGCTAAAAATACTAGAGCCAAAAATGGTCAGTAGCATCAGGGCAAAGATCAAGCTAGGGATCGCCATTAAAACATCCACAAAGCGACTTAATAGTTGATCCAGCCAGCCGCCAGAAATTGCAGCGGCCAAGCCTAAACCTCCGCCAATTAAAAATGACAGTAGGGTCGTTGCCAGCGCAATGCCGATGGTATTGGTTGCACCATAGATAAGGCGAGAGAAAACGTCACGGCCAATCTGGTCGGTACCCAATAGGTGAGTCGAGTCCCATGGGGCAAAAGGCGTTTTGAATATTTCTGCTTCACCATGAGGTGCTAACAGCGGTGAAAACAACGCGACGAATAAATAGCAGCCAATCACAATTAATCCAAACCAAGCCGATATTGGGGCTTTGCTAAGTTCCAGTTTAATGGTGGCCCATTTGGAGCGGCGTTCTCGCAGTTGTCCAACTTCAGCGGTTGCTGAATAAGTATTTGATTCACTCATCTTGGGTGCAATAGCCTCGGGTTGGTGACGATGCCGATAATATCGGCGATTAAATTTAACACGATGTAGGTTGCGGCAAAAATGAGTGCGCAAGCCTGCACGACAGGAATGTCCCGTGTGGTCACCGAATTAACCATAAGTTGACCGATGCCGGGGTAGACAAAAACAACCTCTACTACCACCACTCCGACCACCAAATAGGCAAGATTAAACGCAATAACCGTTGCAATGGGTGCCCACGCATTAGGTAGTGCATGGCGCAAGATGACCTGTGATTTAGAAATGCCTTTTAATCTAGCCATTTCTATATAAGGACTGGCAAGTAGGTTAATAATGGCCGCACGCGTCATGCGCATCATGTGCGCAACGATGACCAGTGTCATGGTTAACGCTGGTAAAATGCATTTATACACACGCTCCCAAAACGGCGTGTCTGAATTAATATTAGCAATTGCCGGAAAATCAAACCAAAGCTGCGACATAAACAAAATCAAGAGGTAGGCTACAAAAAACTCAGGAAACGAGATAGTCGTTAGCGTGCTTGCGTTCACCACTCGATCATAAATGGAGTTTCGATAAAGCGCGGCGGTGATGCCTAGAAACAGCGCTAGCGGCACGGCGACAATGGCGGCCATAAACGCTAGAAACAAAGTATTCCATAAGCGGGGTTCTATCAAATCCACTACGGAGCGTGAGCGGTCAATACCTGAGGCGTTTCTACCCGAAAATGAGGTGCCCAAATCACCTGATAATACCGCTTGAACCCATTCTACATAGCGCACTGGGGCTGGCTGGTCTAGGCCTAACTCCCTGCGAAAGGCGGCAACAGTTTCTTCGGTGGCCGCTTGACCGAGCACTGCTTGGGTAAAGTCGCCGGGTAAAAATTCGATCGCACTAAAAATGATGAGTGAGACGAAAAATAACGTCACAATTCCCAGCAGTATGCGTTGTAGTACGGTTCCGAGAATCGGATGCACGCGATAGCCTCCTTTGTTTATGAGCCCATTTTACAAGGACTCTTGCGGCGAGTGTATTCAGATTGCTTTAACAATGTAAAGGTTAGGCCATAAAAAAATTGTTAAGCAAAGGCCTGTGCTGTCAAAAGATTGTCAATATTCAGTTTTGAAAATAGTATCAATCTAAAATTTAGGGTGTGCTAATATCAGGTGAGAGGACATCCAGATCCGCCCCCTCATTTTAAGATAATGATACTCAAAAAACAGCGGCGGAATCACGACATCAGGAGGATTTACATGAGCAACATTTTACTGCCGGATCACGTAGCAAAAGATCTGACAAAAGGTACGATTTCTCGTCGTCAATTTATCATGTCGGCATTGGCTGCAGGTATTATACTACCCGCGGCGATGACCATGGCAGACAGCGCGATGGCTGCAACGCCTAAACAAGGCGGTAAGCTGCGCATCGGTATGGGCCACGGCGCGACCACTGACACGCTTGACCCTGCTACGTTTGAAAATTCAATCGCAACGCACATCGGTTTCTCTTACGGTAACTGCTTAACGGAAGTAGGGCCTGATGGCAAACTTCGACCTGAACTTGCCGAATCTTATGAGTCAACTGACGGTAAGACTTGGGTGTTTAACCTACGTAAAGATGTCACTTTCCACAATGGAAAAACCATGGTTGCTGAGGATGTGATCGCCTCACTACAGCACCATATGGGTGATGACAGCAAGTCGGCGGCAAAAGGCTTAACAAAGCCGATCGTATCGATTAAAGCCGACGGCCCTAATAAAGTGGTGATCGAACTTGATGGCCCCAATGCAGGTTTCCCATTTATTGCCTCTGACTACCACCTACTGATTTTACCGTCTAAAGACGGCAAAGTTGATGCGCAGGCGGGTATCGGAACCGGTGGTTACATCATTGAAAAGTACGAGCCAGGGGTTCGCACCAGCTTTAAAAAGAATCCTAACTACTTCAAGGCGGACTCTGCGTACTTTGATGAGCTAGAACTATTAAGCTTGTTAGACACAACAGCCCGTCAAAACGCTATCATGAATGGCGATGTTGATGTGATCGATAAAGTTGATCCTAAGACCGTGGCTTTATTAGCACGTGTCCCGTCGATTGATATTTTAGAAGCAGCAGGAACGTTGCATTACACCATGCCGATGCGGGTCAACATGGAGCCGTTTGATAATCTAGATCTTCGTTTGGCCTTAAAGCATTCTATTAAGCGTCAAGAGCTGGTCGATAAGATTCTACTCGGTCACGGTGTAGTTGGTAATGATCACCCAATTTCTACAGCCAACCCTTATCACGCAGGCGATTTGGCTCAGCGTGAGTTTGATCCAGAAAAAGCGGCGATGCATTACAAAAAATCTGGCCACTCTGGCAAGATTCAACTGTCAGCGTCAGATGCCGCTTTTGCAGGCGCTGTTGATGCCGCGCAATTAGTTGCCGCATCGGCAAAAGAGGCGGGCATTGATATTGAGGTGGTGCGTGAGCCGAGTGACGGCTACTGGTCTAACGTTTGGAATAAGAAAGCTTGGTGTACCTGTTACTGGGGTGGACGTCCAACTGAAGATTGGATGTATCAGTCAGCGTATGTTGACTCTACCGAGTGGAATGACACGGCTTGGAAAGATACGCCAGACGCTAAGCGCTTTAATGAAATTGTCAAAGCGGCTCGTGCGGAATTGGATGAGGCAAAACGTGCGTCTATGTACTTTGAAACGCAGCAGCTTATTCACAATGACGGCGGTGCAATTGTGCCAATGTTTGCCAATCACATCCACGCGCTGTCTAAGAAAGTGGCGCACGGCGACAAGGTTGCAGGTAACTGGGAGCTTGACGGTAACAAGGCGCATGAGCGCTGGTGGTTTACTTAATCCTTTAGGATTAGTGTCACACTAAAAAGATCAAAAGGGGCGGCATTTATGTCGCCCCTTTTGTGTTTTAAAAGCCACTAGTGAAAGTCTATGGTGACGCTTAAAAAGGCCTCTGGTATTTGCCTAGCTCACCCAAGCTGCGCTTGGAATGATTCGCTGCGGCAAATACCAGAGACCTTTTTAAGCATTACTTAAGATGAGAAGAGCCAATGAAGTTTATTGATGAGTTTCCACATGACGTAATCGAATATGCCGATATGGGCATTGTAATGTCAGATGGTTGTCGATTATCGGCGCGGGTTTGGATGCCTGCAGATGCCGCTCAGCAACCTGTGCCGATGATTCTAGAGCACCTTCCTTATCGCAAACGTGATGGAACGATTGTACGTGACGAGTTGACGCATCCTTGGTTTGCCGGACATGGCTACGCGTGTGTGCGTACCGATATGCGTGGTAACGGTGAAAGTGAAGGTTTGATGGCGGACGAATATACGCCGCAAGAATTGCAAGATGCGGTAGAGGTGATCGAGTGGGCGGCAAAGCAGCCTTGGTGCAATGGAAATGTTGGGATGATGGGTATTTCTTGGGGTGGTTTTAATGCACTACAGGCGGCAGCACTGGCGCCCGAGGCATTAAAAGCGGTGATTACGCTTTGCTCTACCGTTGACCGCTACGCCGATGATATCCATTACAAGGGGGGGTGTTTGTTAGGCGAGAACTTTGGCTGGTCAACAAATATGCTGTCCTACTCCTCTAGAGCGCCTGATAAGGCATTGGTGGGGGATCAATGGCGTGACCGTTGGCTTCACCGATTAGATAACATAGAGGTTGGTTTGTCGACGTGGTTGAGGCATCAGCACCGGGATGCTTATTGGGAGCACGGTTCGGTTTGCGAAGATTATGCCTCGATTAACGCCGCGGTGCTGTCGATTGGTGGGTGGCATGATGGCTATCGCAATACCATTTCTCATCTTGTAGAGAATTTATCATCACCCGTTAAGGGTATCGTTGGACCGTGGATTCATAAATATCCCCATTTTGCAGGACCTAAGCCGGCGATGGGTTTTTTGCAAGAAGCCAAACGCTGGTGGGATCGGTATTTAAAAAATGAGGCAACAGGGGTTGAGAATGATCCTGATTATCGCGCCTATCTAATGGACAGTGTAAAGCCTGAACGGTGGTTGCCACACCGGCCCGGGCGCTGGATTGCCGAACCGCAGTGGCCGTCTAGAAATATTGCGACGGTTCAGTATTTATTGAGCGCTGATAAAGCCTTGCTCAGCTTAAAAGGCGATGACACGGATAAGCGTGTGGCGCAAACGATGAAGGCGTTCAAAGCATCTAAATTGACGATTTCATCACTACAGCGCTGCGGCATTAGCGCCGGTGAGTACTTTCCATTTGCCTTTGGCGATGAACTACCGGCTGAGCAAACCCCGGATGATGAACGCTCGCTTTGTTTTGATGGCAAAATTACCAAGCAGAACACAGATATCGTCGGCGCACCCCGCGTTAAATTACAACTTAGTGGTGATAAACCGAACGGTCATATCACGGTTCGATTATTAGATTTGAGGCCGGACGGTACTTCTGCCTTAATCACCTATGGATTACTCAATTTAACGCACCGAAATAGTCATCAAACACCCCAGGCGGTTGTTATTGATGAGCCCTTTGAGGTTACATTAACATTAGATCACATTGCTTACCGCCTACCGGCAGGGCATCGCCTGCGCATTGCGGTGTCAACAGCCAATTGGCCAACCGTGTGGCCATCTCCTGAAATAATGACATTGACGGTTTATGCGGGCACACTATCGTTACCCGTAAGGCCATGCGCTGAAGCGTCAGAGTATGAGTTTGAAGCGCCAGAAGCAGCGCCAGCTTGGCATAAACACCTATTAAGAAAAGATGACTATTCGCGCACAACTGAAACTGATAACGACACGGGGTTAGTGACCACGGCTATTTTTTGTGATTTTGGTGAAAATAAAGATGCTGACCACGGATTAATTTCGGGCGGTTGGATGAAAGAATGCTGGACCATTCACCCCGATGACCCGCTATCGGCAAAGGTTACATCTCATTGGCAGCAAACCGGTGGGCGCGAAGGGTCGATGTGGCGAACTGAGGTGGCAACGGTTATGTGGTCAGACTTAACTACCTTCTATTTTACTGCAAAGCTTACGGCTTATGAAAATGAGTTAGAGGTGTTTAGTCGGGTGTATACGGATGAAGTTGGACGCGATGGGGTCTAGCTCATCGTGCTGCGATGGCCAGTTAACATGTTAACCGTTGAGAGAACCTTAGTGGGCAATGAGAGACAGCGGTAAAAAATCAATAAGAGAGATAAATGAGCGATGCAAGCTGAACCAAAGAAGTTATCGATAGCGCGCCTAAGTAAAGTTGAGGCGCTGTTAGATCGGTATGTAGATGAGGGTAAAATACCCGGTTATAACTGCCTAATTTCACAACATTGTGAAGAGGTAGCATATTTTCAAAATGGGCTGCAAGAGATTGAACGGCCCAAGCCAATAGATCGCAACACACTGTTTCGCATTTACTCGATGAGCAAGCCGATCACTTCTGTTGCGTTAATGCAGCTGTATGAGCAGGGTTTATTTTTACTGGATGATCCTGTGCATGATTATATTCCTGAATGGAAAGATTTGAAGGTATTTAAATCGGGGGATGCAACTGACTTTGAAACTGTCGACACCGCGCGGGCGATGACGATTAAGGATTTATTTCGACATACCTCAGGTTTGACCTACGGATTTCAGAATTCTCATCCAGTTGATGAGATTTACCGGCGTGAAGGCATTTCTAATTTTACCGATGGCGCAACCCTTCAAGGCATGTCGGAGCAGCTTATTGATATCCCTTTACAGTTTTCACCGGGCGCTCAATGGAACTACAGCATTTCAACTGACGTACTAGGCTATCTGATCGAAATTATCTCCGGTCAACGTCTTGATACTTACCTTGAAACACATATTTTAAAGCCATTGGGCATGAGTGATACAGGCTTTTCGGTACCACCTGATCAGCACTCACGGTTCGCCGCTTGTTACAACTACTTAAAGCACGCGGATGAAAACGGGCGTCGGTACGAACTGCAGGATGACCCTAAACATAGCCGTTATCTTAAGATGCCTAGTTTGCTCTCAGGAGGCGGTGGTTTGGTTTCAAGCATCGATGATTATTATATTTTTACTAAGATGCTGCTAGGTAGGGGTGAGTATAACGGTGTGCGCATTTTAGGGAGTAAAACGGTTGAATACATGAGCCGCAATCATTTACCTGATGATAAAGACATTGCTGCCATGGCGCCCTCTCGGTTTGCAGAGTCTGGTCACAGCGGTGTCGGGTTTGGTTTAGGTTTTTCAGTTGTAATGAACGCCGCGCAATCCGGTGTGCTTTGCTCTGATGGTGAGCTTGCCTGGGGCGGGATGGCGAGCACTTGCTTCTGGGTTGATCCAGAAGAAGCCATTACTGTGATTTTTATGACGCAGCTGATTCCGTCCGGTTGTTACCCTGTGCGCGATCAACTGCGCGCCGCTGTGTATCAAGCGCTGTGTTGAGGTGATTATGAAAAAAGTATTAATAACCGCTGGAGCTTCAGGTTTGGGCAAAGCGATGGCAAATGCATTTGATGCTTTAGGCGACAGCATTTGGGTGGTTGATATAGATCAGGCAGCGCTTGATAGCTGCCCCAATCATTGGCAAAAAACGAAGGTAGATGTCACTAATGAAAAAGCAGTGGCCCAATTGTTTGAGTCGCTCAAGTCACATTGGGGCAGCTTGGATGTGCTTTGCAGCAATGCTGGTATTGCAGGGCCAACGGCAGTGCTTGAAGATGTGCCATTAGTTGAGTGGCAGCGCTGTGTCTCAGTGAATCTAGAGGGGGCGTTTCTCTTTTCAAAATATGCAGCCCCATTGATGAAAGCGCAAAGATCGGGTTGCATATTATTCACCTCCTCAACGGCAGGGCTTTACGGCTTCCCAAACCGTGCGCCATACGCGGCGGCGAAATGGGCCATTATTGGATTGATGAAAACAGTCGCGATGGAGCTTGGGCCTTACAATGTCCGCGCTAATACGATTTGCCCGGGCTGTGTGGAAGGTGAACGTATTGAAGGGGTTATGGCGCGCGAAGCGGCTTTGAAAGGAACTAGTCGCGATGCTATTTTTGATGCGTATGTCGGCGGTACGTCAATGCGTTGTTTTGTCGCTTCTGAAGATGTCGCGAATATGGCAGTATTTTTAGCTTCAAAGGGCGCTAGGCGCGTATCGGGGCAGGTGATTGCAGTGGATGGACATACTGAAAACCCCGACCCTAAGGTGGGTGGGTAATAATTGCTCTTTTAAAATTAAGGACCGCAAATGAAGCATACTGATCTACCATTAACCAGCACCCACTGGGGTACCTATCGCGTTGAAACTAAAGGCGGCGAGGTTAAAGCGCTGCATGGTTTTGAACAAGACAACGATCCCTCTAGCATTGGTCGCGGTATAATCGATGTGTTAGATGCTCCTTCTCGCATCAAAACCCCGATGATTCGTGAAAGCTGGCTTAAATCTGGTCCTGGCAGTAATAACCACCAGCGCGGCGCTGACCCGTTTGTTTCTGTGTCGTGGGAAACCGCTGAAAGATTAGTGGCCGATGAGCTGAGTCGTGTTAAAGATAATTTTGGCAATCGTGCTATTTATGCAGGCTCATACGGCTGGGCAAGTGCAGGGCGTTTTCATCATGCACAAAGTCAGGTGCATCGGTTTTTAAATTGCATTGGCGGCTACACTCGTTCGGTTAATACCTACAGCCTTGCCTCGGCTGAGGTGATTTTGCCGCATATTATGGCGCCGTTGTTTCCGCTGCTGGTTGAGTCGACCAGTTGGCCTTCAGTTATTGAAAATACTGATTTGCTGGTCGCGTTTGGTGGCATTCCATTAAAAAATGGGCAAATCAATGCCGGAGGCGTTGGTAGGCATGTACAAAAAGAGCATCTCAAACAAGCAGGGGATGCAGGTGTTGAGATTGTTAATATTAGCCCAGTGCGCAGCGATGTCGCGGACTTTGCACGAACCCAGTGGCTGGCACCAAGGCCGAGTACCGATGCTGCGCTGCTTATCGCCCTTGCGCAAATCCTTTATACCGAAGGGCTTGCGGATACTGATTTTCTCAAACGATATACGCATGGCTTTGAAACCTTTAGTGCCTACCTTACAGGGGCAAAAGATGGCGTGGTTAAGGATGCGCACTGGGCTGCCGACATTACCGGTTTAAGTGCCGAGACGATCCAAGCGCTTGCGATACGCATGGCCAAGGGGCGCACGATGGTTTCTTTGAGCTGGTCACTCACAAGGCAACATCATGGCGAGCAAGTTTACTGGGCAGGGGTCACCGTGGCGGCTATGCTAGGACAGATTGGTCTACCCGGTGGTGGTATTACGTTTGGCTACAGTGCGACCAATAGTATTGGTATGCATAATGTAAAGATTCCGGGTGCGTCGCTGCCTCAAGGAAAAAATCCAGTCGCTGATTTTATTCCGGTAGCGCGAATTAGTGACATGTTGCTAAACCCCGGCGGTGATTTTGACTATAACGGTCAGCAGTATCAATACCCAGATACGCACCTTGTGTATTGGGCGGGTGGCAATCCTTTTCATCATCATCAAGATATCAACCGCATGCTCAAGGCGTGGCAAAAGCCAGACACCATCATTGTTAATGATTGGTGCTGGAATAGCTTAGCCAAGCATGCGGATATTGTTTTGCCGTGCACAACCAATTTTGAACGAAATGATATCGCTATTTCTCCGCGTGACCCGTACATGGTTAACATGCAGCAGGTGATCGAGCCTGTGGGTGACAGTCGAAATGACTATGCTATTTTTTCTGGTATCGCCAAAAAAATGGGCGTTGAAGCTGATTTTACAAAAAGTCGTGATGAGGCGCAGTGGTTGGAATGGATTTATCAAACTACCCGCGACAATGCCGCAACATTAGACATTGATCTGCCGGAGTATTCGGTATTTAAAGAAAAAGGCTGGTTTAAGCCAACCGACCCTGTTGAGCCTGTCATCATGCTCAAAGCGTTTCGTGATGATCCTAAGATGCATCCATTGAGCACACCAAACGGCCTTATTGAAATTTATTCACCCACCGTTGCGGCTTTTGACTATGAGGATTGTCCCGGTCATGCGGTTTGGATTGAGCCCATGGAATGGTTAGGGGGCGACACTTTAGACTATCCATTACATATGATTTCAAACCAACCGTCACACAAATTACATAGCCAGCTTGATCACGGTAGCTATAGCCGCGCGGCTAAAATTGCCGAACGCGAGCCAGTGATGCTGCATCCATCAGATGCGCAAGCACGGGGGCTTGCGCCGGGCGATGTGGTGAGGGTATTTAACCCGCGCGGTGCGTGCTTGGCGGCTGTTATAGTCAGCGATGAGGTGATGCAAGGCGTGGTGCAGATGAGTACAGGGGCTTGGTATGACCCTGCAGAGCCCAGCCACATTGGCAGCCTTTGTAAGCACGGCAGTGTTAATGTTCTAACGCCCGACGTGCCAACCTCCTCGCTAGGGCAGGGGCCAATCGCGCATACGTGCATGGTGCAGATCGAGCGATTTGAGGGTGAATTGCCAAAGGTAACCGCGTTTGATCCGCCGCTGATCTATTAGTCATAACCCAAAACAGAGGTTAAAGCACTCGGCGTGTATCACTCTGGTGGTGCTTTTGGCCACTGGAAAGTGCGAGGGTTTTTGTTATCAGAGGGCTTTGTGATGGGCTTCTTAGCAGGCGGTGGGGCTGGCGCGTCAGGAAGCTCGGGTAAGGCAATTCCGTCATGGTATTTCATTTGAATACCTTTTAAAAAATGCCTTAAAATTTGATCTTTACAGGTGCGATAGTGCTTGTGTGAATTCTTTCTAAAAAATGCGCTTAGCTCGTGTTTGCTGATGGGTAGACCTGCCAAGGTTAACAAGGCCAACATATCATGAGACTGTAGGTTCAACGCGATTTTGAGCTTGGAGAAGATGATATTGTTATTGAGTTTCTTCTCAGGCTCAGGCGTTTTACCGTTCTGCTTGCCACGTTTGGAGATAATAAAGCCGTTGAGGAATGTGGCCATATCAGTATTGTTTATCTCGACCAAATCGGGGTCATCTTCGCGCTTTAACCAAGCACTGATTTCAGTGCGGGTCACGGTTTGATTGCAATGTTCAAACAGTTTGATCATTGCAGAGTCGTCAAGCTCAAAGCTGTAGCGGAGGCGGCGAAGTACGTCGTTGTTATTCATGAGTGTTGAGGTCTATTTAAACGATGAGAGCACTTTAACACTTGTCACTGTAGGTATGCATCAATAAAACCGCGATGAAGTGCTGCTATTGGGTGATTCTGTTGAGGCACTGTAGCCAGTCGATTTCGCTCGGGTGGTCGCTGCCAACGAGTGAAAACTTATTTTAGAGGGTAGAGTTAAGGCTAGGGAAGACCAAAGTCTGGTTTGTATAAGAAGAACCAGAGGTGAGCGGTGTCAAAGTGATCTTTGACTCGCTCACCTCTAGCTAAGGAGGAGGAAATCATCTTACGAGACATATACTAGTGATTTTATTTTTAATTAACAAGTGAGTTAAATGTTAGCTAGTGTTTACAAAAACTAAACGGCTAGGCTGGTCGTTGGCACGATATCTCGCAGCGCTGATACCACTGAAAGAGACTGTCTCGACAATGCACGCCTAACTCTTTATAGTCGCGACCTGTTAGGGCAAACCACAACTAGCCCGCCTCATTATTTCTTTCTGGACACTCTTTTGATTACTACCGCAAATATCACTATGCAGTTTGGCGCTGAGCCATTGTTTGAAAATATCTCCGCCAAATTCGACAGTGGAAACCGCTATGGTCTCATTGGAGCTAATGGTTGTGGAAAGTCCACCTTCATGAAAATTTTGAGCGGTGAGCTTGCGCCAACCTCCGGTAACGTATCCATCGACCCCAATGCTAAGGTGGGGACATTAAGTCAGGATCAGTTTGCGTTTGAAGCTTACAGCGTCGTTGATGCTGTGATCATGGGTGATACGAAGCTTTGGGAAATCAAGCAGGAGCGTGAGCGCATCTATAGCTTGCCTGAGATGAGTGAAGATGACGGCATGAAGGTCGCTAATCTTGAGGTTGAGTTTGCAGAGATGGACGGCTACAGCGCTGAAAGTCGTGCAGGGGATATTTTGCTAGAAGCCGGCATATCAGAGGCGATGCACTTTGGCTCAATGGCTGAAGTTGCACCGGGTTATAAGATTCGTGTATTGCTGGCACAAGCCTTGTTTGCCAATCCAGATATTTTGTTGCTGGATGAGCCGACTAATAACTTGGATATTCACACCATCGAGTGGTTAGCCAAAGTATTAAACCTGCGTAAATGCACGATGATTATTATTTCGCATGACCGTCATTTTCTGAATTCTGTTTGCACGCACATGGCTGATATTGACTACGGTGAGCTGCGCATTTACCCTGGAAATTATGAATACTTTGTGGCAGCTTCGACGTTGATCCGTGAGCAGCTGCTCGGTGATAATGCTAAAAAGAGCGCTGAGATTGACGAGCTACAGGCGTTTGTTAATCGCTTTTCTGCCAATGCCTCTAAAGCCAAGCAGGCAAGCTCGCGTGCTAGGAAGATGGAAAAAATCTCTTTGGATGAGGTGAAAACGTCCAGTCGTCAAACACCGAACTTAAGTTTTATGCAGACCAAGCGGCTGCACCGTCAAGCATTAGTGCTAGATAAACTTGGTCATGGCTATGACGGCGACACCTTGTTTAGTAATGGTAATGTGATTTTGGAGGCGGGTGCTAAGCTTGCGGTGATTGGTGAAAACGGTGCGGGTAAAACGACTTTTCTGCGCTGCTTGTTAGGTGAATTGCAGGCAAATGTCGGTGAAGTCAAATGGTCTGACAACGCAACGATCGGTTACTGCCCGCAGGACAGCACCGCTGACTTTGATACGGATTTAACCATTTTTGAGTGGATGTCGCAGTGGCGCACACCTAAGCACAATGACTTAACGGTAAGAGGTATGTTGGGTCGTTTGTTATTTACAGATGACGATGTGAATAAACGGGCGCGAGTGTGCTCTGGTGGTGAGAAAAACCGCTTGTTATTTGGCAAGTTAATGATGATGGACATTAACGTGTTGATTATGGATGAGCCAACCAATCACATGGATATTGAGGCGATTGAAGCATTGAATGTGGCGTTGGATAAATTTGACGGGACATTAATCTTTGTCAGTCATGACCGAGAGTTTGTGTCCTCATTGGCAACTCGAGTGATTGAGATTAAAAATCATTCGCTAGTTGATTATCAAGGCACCTATGAGGAGTATATGGCAAGTCAGGGGCAGAAGCGCTTGGTTGCTTAGTTCCGCAATTGCCTCGTTTTCTATCTTTCAAATAT
>ENA-ORXT01001666-ORXT01001666.1-marine-metagenome-genome-assembly--contig:-NODE-1666-length-28845-cov-58.985505_pt1 | contig 28845 bp, 22 predicted proteins | sample MGYA00237868_ERZ511482 | MGnify/ENA metagenome assembly ERZ511482 | reverse complement strand
CCCTTTAAGAATTAAGATCTAGAAATAAGGACAAAAGGCTATTTATAGAGCCAATTTGTTAAAGGGTAACAAGTCTATTCCTAAAAAGCTACAGTCGGCTTCTTCTGATCCCAAAAACGGATGGCTAACTCATATCCTTTCAAACCCATTCCAACCATGATGCCTGCACAATATTTACTAAAACAAGAATGATGTCTGAATGCTTCGCGGGCATACACATTCGATATATGCACTTCAATAACCGGCGTAGTAATCGCTGCGATCGCATCGGCAATCGCAATAGACGAGTGGGTAAATGCACCACCGTTGAGGACAATACCATCGTAAGAAAAACCAACTTTGTGTAACATATCCAGGATATCTCCTTCGTGATTAGATTGAAAATACTTTAGATTGAATTTAGGAAACTTCCTTTTTAGTGTTTTAAAATAATCTTCAAAATTTTGATTTCCATAGATACTCGGCTCCCGCTTACCCAGTAAGTTTAAGTTCGGACCGTTAATAATTAATATTTTCTTTTTAGCCATGAGGTGATAATCTGAGTGATATAAAAATTTTCTTCATAACCAGATTGCTATGAAGAAAATTTTAAGGAACGGTACATAAATAAATTGATATTTTAGTAACCCTGCCCGATCTGACGTTCTGTCCGGCGGGGCAGCGTAGTAGCAAAATAAGCAGTCAAAAGTGTAAAGTTATTTTTGAACCATTCCTAAGCTGTCTTTCAGCATGCTTTTCTGAAAAACTTTGATAGAATAAATCCGTTTGCTAGTTCGCCATTTCGGAAAGAAACTTGATCCGCATCAACAGGATTTCCTCCATTGTTACATCGTCTTCCTTGAGTTCTTCAAAAGCTTCTTCTACCGAGCCTGATTCTGATTCCATAAAGAAATCGTAAATATCTTCGCTGGAATCCGCGTCTACCGCATCTTCGATATAGTAGTCGATGTTGAGCTTTGTCCCGGAAATAACGATAGCTTCCATTTCGTCAATAATCTCTTCCATCGAAAGAGAATTAGAAGAAGCAATATCGTAGAGAGGAATCTTTCGATCAATACTTTGAATAATATTAACTTTTATCTTGGACTTATTAGCGATCTGTTTGACTACAATCTCCGTTGGTCGCTCAATATCGTTTTCATCGACATATTCCTTGATCAACGCCATAAAGCTTTTTCCGTAGCGGGTCGCCTTACCTTTACTGACACCGGTGATCTTCGCCATATCTTCCATAGAAATAGGATACTGCGTCGCCATATCTTCTAAAGATGGATCTTGAAATATAATGTATGGAGGAATCTTTTTTTCTTGCGCAATCTGACGGCGTAAATCTTTTAGTAACACCATTAGCGCTTCATCAAGTACGCCACCTTTTCCACTTTTACTATCATCGACCGGAACCATGTCGTCATAATTGTGGTTGATCGGAATTTGAATTGGAAACGGTTTTTTGATATACGCGTGTCCTTTCTCCTTCATCTTTAACAATCCGTAGTTCTCAATATCTTTATAAACAAAATCATGCAATAAAGCCTGACGGAAAATAGAATGCCAGAACGTATCATCCTGGTCTTTCCCTACTGCATACAAAGGGAGTTTATCATGACCGAAGTCGATGATTTCCTTGGTATTTTTACCCATTACGTAGTCGATCAACATTTTGATCCCGCAATTTTCGTTAAGCGTATTGATAATCTCCAGTGCGTAACCCATTTCTTTCTGGACTTCCACTCTTTCCTTGGGATGGCGACAGTTGTCGCACATTTTTTCACAACGCTCTACGGCGAATGTTTCTCCAAAATAATGCAGTAAAAATTGACGGCGACAAGAAGTTGTTTCGGCGTAAGCCATAATCTCTTCCATCAATTGAGAACCCATTTCGCGTTCTGAAACTGTTTTATCCCGTAGGAATTTTTCAAGTCGCTGAATATCTTTATAGGAATAGTAGGCGATACATTTTCCTTCCAGTCCATCCCGGCCAGCACGTCCCGTCTCCTGATAATAGTTCTCAATACTTTTAGGAATATCGTAATGGATCACAAAGCGCACATCCGGTTTGTCAATTCCCATTCCGAAGGCGATGGTCGCAACGATGACATCTACGTTTTCCATTAAAAAATCATCCTGTGACTTCGTCCGTGTTTTTGCATCAAGACCAGCATGATAAGGAGATGCTTTGATATCATTTACCCGTAGCGCTTCTGCGATTACTTCGGTAGATTTTCTACTTTGTACATAAATAATTCCCGACTTTCCCGCCATCGACTTCACTACCTGAATGATGCTTTTGATGGTCTGTTCTTTATTCCCTTTCGGGCGCATATCGTAGTATAGATTGTCGCGGTTAAAAGACGAGACAAAACTATTTACCTTATCCATATGAAGGTTTTTCACAATATCCGTTCTAACCTTGGGCGTAGCCGTAGCGGTCAATGCGATAATTGGAATTTCCTTATTTATATTATCAATCATACTACGAATACGACGGTATTCTGGTCGGAAGTCGTGGCCCCACTCGGATATACAGTGTGCCTCATCCACGGCAATAAAAGATAGATTGACCGTTCGAAAGAAAGCCAGGCTATCTTCTTTGGTGAGCGTTTCGGGAGCGATAAATAATAATTTTGTCTTCCCGGCGGTAATATCGTCCTTCACCTTTTTCATCTGAACCTTGGTTAAAGATGAATTAAGAAAGTGCGCTACCTCATCTTGCTGGCTGTATCCACGAATGGAATCCACCTGATTTTTCATCAAAGCAATGAGTGGAGAAATTACGATGGCGGTACCTTCCATCATAAGTGCCGGTAATTGATAGCAAAGCGATTTACCACCACCTGTCGGCATAATGACAAAAGTATCTTTCCCATCTAACACACTGGCAATAATTGCTTCTTGCGGTCCTTTGAATTTATCAAAGCCGAAAAATTTACCCAATGCTCCCTTTATATCATGTTTTGTTTCTAACATCATTAATCCCTATTCTTTAAATATGTTTTTGTTTGAGGCAAAATAATACCATGGTCAGAATTGCTCCTGAACCCAATTTCAACTTATAATAAATTAGTAGTTGACTTTGCTATCCTAAATATAGGTAAATAATTTGATTGTAAACTTTTTCGTCTAAAAAATCGAAAAAAGAATTTACGTTAATTTTGTGCGTAAAGCCGAGGCTTTTATTTTAGTGTGTCCAAAAATAATAAAATTAAAGTGAATAACGAAACAAAAATATTGGCAATTGCCCATAAAACGATTGAAATAGAAACCCAGGCAGCTCAGCGGTTGAAACATTTGATTGATTACAATTTTTTTTCGGCTACTGACTTGATTCTAAATATGTCAGGAAGACTGGTTGTGACGGGTATCGGCAAAAGCGCACTAATTGCTCGTAAACTGGTGGCTACTTTCAATTCTACCGGAACGCCAGCGCTGTTTATGCATGCTTCCGATGCCATACATGGTGATTTTGGAATGGTCCAGCCAAATGATATTATTTTATGTCTATCTAAAAGTGGAGAGACCATAGAGTTAAAAAGCTTATTGCCGATGATTAGAAATCTGGGAGCGAGTCTTATTGCTATGACAAGCCGGAAAGATTCTTTTCTGGCAAAGCATGCGGATCTTCTACTCCATACGCCTATCGAGTCAGAAGCAGACCCAAACAACCTTGTTCCAACTACGAGCACTACTGTCCAGCTGGTTATGGGAGATGCCCTGGCGATGTGCTTGCTTGGACTACGGGGATTTGATAAGAATGATTTTGCGAAAGTCCATCCCGGCGGTACCATCGGCAAAAAATTGCATCTGCGCGTAAGAGATCTGATCAACAGAAACGAAACACCCATGGTTTTTAAAACAACGCTCATCCCAAAGGTTATCTTTGAAATTAGCTCTAAACGACTCGGTGCCACTGCGGTTATCGACGAGCAGGAAAAATTGCTGGGCATTATCACGGACGGAGATATTCGCCGGATGCTCACCCAATACACTGACTTTAAAGTTTTATTGGCGGAACAAATTATGACGGTTAATCCACGACACATTAGCCCACAACAACTCGCACGAGAAGCGCTGGATTTAATGCGAGATAATAGCATTACTCAATTGCCGGTGGTAGAGGGTCATAGATATTTAGGGATGATTCATTTGCACGATTTATTGAAGGAAGGGATTGGTTGAGTTGTTGTGTTTGTTGTGTTTGTTGTGTTTGTTGTGTTTGTTGTGTTTGTTTATTTGTTTATTTGTTTATTTGTTTAATCGTTTAATTGTTTAACATCTCTTGCGCTTAAGTATTTATTTTATTTTGCTGGTTTCTTTTTTTAGTTGTGAAAAAAACATTGATTGCGCAGCGCCGGAGATCGCTTTCTATCACTGGAAAAATGAAGTAAACTTGTCATCGGCAGAAACAGATTATCTGCAAACACTGGAAGTCGAAAAATTGTACCTCCGTTTTTTTGATGTAGACTGGGACGCAGATCGGCAGGAACCCGTTCCGGTTTCGGTGGTAAACATTTCTAGTTCTTTGAATCTACCCGCTACTATCATTCCTACTATTTTTATTACCAATCGCAGTTTTCTAAAAATAAAAAATAGCGAAATTTTAAATTTTGCAAACAACTTACTTTACAAGGTAGAAATAATTCAGAAAGAAATTCCTGAAGCCCATATTTCCGAAATTCAAATAGACTGCGACTGGAGTGGAAAATCCAGAAAAAATTATTTTTCTTTTTTGAAAGTTCTAAAAAAGAGGTTAAATGAAAAGAAGAAAAAACTCTCGGTTACCATTCGTTTGCACCAACTCAAGTTTCCTCGGAAAACAGGAATTCCTCCGGCCGATAGAGGCACACTGATGTGTTACAACGTGGGAGACTTACAAGATTGGGAGACCGAAAATTCTATTTTAAATGATAAAATAACAGCGACCTATTTAAAAAATAATATGACCTATCCGTTGCCACTTGATCTCGCTTTGCCCGCTTTTCACTGGGGTATTTTATTCCGTGACGGAACGATGATTAAATTGATTAATCAGCTGGAATTTTCAGAATTGAGCGATCAAAAATTTTACACTAAAAAAGCCAAGAATCGTTATCACGTCCAGCAACCTACCTATCTTCACGGTCATTATCTGTATACTGGAGATCAAATCAGACTAGAGTCGGTCTCACCAAACCTCCTCAAAATTGTTGCAAAACAATTAAAGTACGCCTTACCGTCCCAAAATCAAACCCTCATTTTTTATCATCTGGATTCTTTAATCGTAACAAATTATCCAGTTGCTGAAATAAAAGAAATTCAGCGTATCTTTGAGTAAGGACTTTGATAAAATGAAAAATATGTCTTCCCTTATAAAAACCGTTTCTTTCTGCTTAATGCTTATTATCGTCAGCATACCGAATCAAATCAGTAAAGGTTGCGGACCGACTACCTACGCATTTAAGGGGTATCGTTTTTTTGACGACAATCTGGTAAGAACAGGCTCTCCGTTTACTGATTTTTTTCTGCGATTTGATGATTTCTACCATAGTTATGAGTTGTCCGATTCGGTACGTAATACTTCTAACCTACAGGAATGGAATACCATTTTTTGTGATGCTTTTTATGAAAAAGAAATAAAAGAAATTGTCTACGGAAAGATAGAAAATATCGAAGCCATTCAACTGGCCAGCAAGAAGAAAAAAAAGAAACTCAGTCTGCGCTTGAGTCGCAATTCTTTTGCCCGACATCTTGTGGATAATCAGTGTACCGAAACCATTGACTATCTGCTTTTTGCCAAATCTTGCGAGCCATACGTGACCCGTAGTGCCAACGTCTGGGATAGCCCCAAGCGGGATGCCGTAGATATGAAAGCGCTGATCTACGAAGGGGAAAGAGTATTTTTAAAATTAAAATCCAACAACCTAAAATTACGCTACGCTTATCAACTTATTCGACTGGCCCACTACGCTGGAGATAATGCGATGGCGCTGGACTTATACGATCGGTTGTTGCCACGAATTGATCCAGTAGAAAGCATCGTTTACAACTGGATATTAGCCCACAAAGCGGGAGCTTTAGCACGATCAGGAAAAAATGTAGAAGCAGCTTATTTGTTTTCACTGGTTTTTGATCAGAGTGTTTCCAAACGGGAAGCAGCGTTTCAGAGTTTTAGTATTCGCAATGAAAAAGAATGGCAGCAGTGCATGTTGCTTTGCCAAAGCGACCACGAGCGAGCGACGCTACACGCAATGCGGGCCAGCGAACCTCATAGCAAGCCGGTCAATGATATGCGCGCCATTTATGCGCTTGATTCTAAAAACGATAATCTGGAATTACTACTGGCCAAAGAAATTAAAAAACTGGAAAAGGATTTTTTGGGAACAGCATTTAACCGCTACCGAAAAGACAACGAAAAATACCATAAAATTCCGCGAAAACAATCTACCGCTGATTTGATTGATTTGACCCAGTTTGTTATTCAGGTCGGGAAAGAAAGAAAAGTTCGGCGTCCGGAATTGTGGCGACTTGCCGAGGGATATTTACTTTATCTCTCTAACGATTTATACGCAGCGGATCAGGTTTTTAAAAATGTCGAAAAAATACTAGTCAATGAACAACTAAAAGAACAGTTGGCGGTCTTTCGGCTGGCACTGAAAATTACCAACTATCAAGATATAGATAAAGCCAAAGAACAGGAAATCGTACAGATTATTAAGAAAAACGATCTATATAAAAAATACCCTGAGTTTGAAAAATTTGTGAATGATAAATTGGCTTACGAATATCTGCAGGCGGGTCACGCGGGTAAATCTTTTCGCATGCATTACACCCTGGAAGCGATCAAACCGAACCCTCAAGCCAATATTATCAATGATTTAATTGCGATTGCACTTGATCCGGAAAAATCAAAATTCGATAAGATTTTAACTACCAACAAAGATGGTACTGAAATAGTAGATGATCTACTGGATATTAAAGGTGTTATGCTTTGGAACAGCGGAGCAGCGGCAGCTGCGCTCGAAGCATTTAAGCAAGTACCCGTCGCACAACGTGGTGCCAATCGTTTTAATCCATTTATTGAACGCGCCAAAATTTGTGTCCACTGTAAGCAGCCGGATAGTTTATTGATCTACAATCGTCCCGGAATTCTGGAACGTATTTTTGAATTAGAGTTTAAGGCAAATTCTGACTATTCAAATAGTGCGCTTTACTTTTATCAATTGGGACTCGCTCATTTTAATCTTTCTTATTATGGTCCGAGCTGGAATGCCATGGATTATTTTAGGAGTGGTGGTAACTGGCGATACGCAAAATCAGATGTTTTCGAGCACTGGTATTTTCCTTTTGGGAATAAAGAAAACCACGATTTGTCCAAAGCAAAAAGTTATTTTGAAAAAGTACTGGAAGTCTCTAAAGATCGAGAGCGTTCTGCCCGAGCGACCTTTTGGCTGGCGCGTTGCGACTGGCTTACCTACACGACCAGCAGCGAATATAAAGGATCTCTGTATTCTGATCAACTACCCAATCTCCCTCCAGAGTATCGGGTCTATTATCAACAATTGGCACTTGATTATGCGGACACTGATTTTTACAATTGGGTCATCAAGGAATGTGATTATTTTAAGGCTTACGCACGCTAGCATTTTTTAAGGATCTGTTAAAAAAATCATAAGGTAACCATCGAGACCCAACGTTGCCTTTTTTTCTGTAGTCTTCCTGATTATAGATGGCTATCTAAAGCCTGCGATTATTCACTTAGGAAAATTTAAAGCGATGAAAAACCTCCCATTTTTATTCCTTCTAGGAATCTTATTTACCCTTTCTTCTTGTTCTAAAAACAACGATCAGGAAAACATGCCGGAATTAAATCAGATTTTTCAATTGAAAATTCTGGAGACTGCTAATTTTACGGATTTGAATCTAGCGATACGTGCAGATAGAGTAGTGGAAGATAACCGATGTCCGGCAAATGTCGACTGTATCATCGCTGGTTGGGTGACCGTTTTATTCAATGTTGAAATAGAAGGCACCAGTCTTCCGGTTCAGGTCACCCTAGACCCTGACAAACCTCAAGATGCAGAAGCAGAAGTCGGAGCGTATACCATCCGTTTAGTAACGGTGAATCCTTATCCACAAAATTCTGATGTCATCGCCCAGGAAGATTACAGTTTTTCTCTGGTGATAGAATAGGGCGCTTTGAGAATGTTCTCAGAGTCAAAAAACAGTATGTCGATCGGCCTGGATATGTTTATAAAAAGATAAGCATATCCAGGCCATTTGTATTTCTAATCTTTCCTTTTCAACACTGAAATAATAATTTTACCTACCTTTGTTAATTAAAGTATTGTCTAAACTTTAATACTTTCCCTTCTAAACACAAGTATTTTTCAAATTATCAACTTCTATTCCTATGGTATTTCCAATTGGTGACGATCAAGTCAAAGGTGGATTTTTTCCTTATGTAAGTTATGCGTTTATTGGGTTGAATGTGATTGCTTTTTTACTGCAAATGACCCATCCTAATTTAATGATTTGTGAGTTTGGCTCTGTCCCCAACGACGTACTCAATGGTCAGAATATCTATACGCTCTTTACCAGCATGTTCATGCACGGCAGTATTATGCACATTGTAGGCAATATGCTTTTTCTCTGGATTTTTGCGGACAATATAGAGGCGACCGTGGGTAGTATTCCTTTTTTATTTTTCTATTTAATGGGAGGTTTAGTGGCTTCTGCGCTCCATATCTTTTTGAGTGACGGAACGGGTATGGATTTATCAAGCTGTTGCAATATGTGTGGTACGCCACCCTGCATGCAAGGAGATCAAGCTTGCCCGGGTTCTATTCCTACGGTGGGCGCCAGTGGCGCCATCGCTGCCGTGCTCGGTGCCTATCTGGTGATGTTTCCAAAATCTAAAGTAAAGCTATTTGTTATTTATTTCTTTCGGTCTATTTATATTTCCGCCTTTTGGTTTTTAGGTTTTTGGATTGCGCAGCAGTTATTTAGCGGTTTCTCTTCGCTTGGTCCAGAGGCAGCGGCTAGTGGTGGAACGGCCTGGTGGGCGCATATTGGCGGCTTTATCTTTGGTCTGCTGGCCGGATTTTTTGCCAAACAGGGAATGAAAAAAGACGACGGAAATATGCGACCTCCGACAAAACAGCCAGATTATAGTACGAAAGAATTTGTGTGATAGATGAGAAAAAAAATGCGTTGGCAATAATTGCCAACGCATAGAGAGGAAATAAAGATGTTAATTGGTAAAAATTCCATTTGGCCTTTCTTCACTGTATCAGCAAATAAATCATTTTAGAATTCAGGGGTAAAATTCTTTTGGAATAGATACAACTTCATTTCTAAAACAAAAAAAACACTTATTATCAAAATCGAATTGAAAATAAGGGGGAAAGGTTGGTGAAATGCCTTTTTTGAGGGTTGAAATGACTGATTTTACTCAAAATCGTTCAAAAAATGTAATTTGATATTTTACAAGTTCCCTTTAAAGGTCTTGCTAATTTTCAATTTTTGGCCATTTTCCATAAAAACAACCTTGTTATTCTGGCCACTCATTCTATTTCTATTGATGATTATTGTTCGAAAAATCTGTACAAAAGGAGGGTTGGGTAATTTAGAATATAGACTCTTAAGTGTTTCTGAAGAACGAATATCCGACGCTTCATTGCAGAGGGTCAAGTACGTATCTCCATCTCTGAATTCCAGATACATAATATGATCAATGGTTATCCATAGTTTTTTGGTATAAGTATTTACCGCAATTTTTTCTAAAACCGGCTTATTTACATTACGCTGAGGAACCATTTGCCGAGCTGCCAGCTTGGCAGACATTTCATTTACGCGAGACGATAGTACCATTTTGTCTTCCTCCATCTGAGCCGTTTTCATTCTGGCCCACATAATAAAAGCACTGAGAATAGCTAATAAACATATTACAATAGAAGTTAACCCTAATTTATGCCAATAGCTTAGAGAAAGCTCATTAGCCTGAATTAGATTTTCTTGCTGTGCCACTTTTAGTTCATTTTCCTTTTGCTCCATCTCGTAGGCCACCGAAAGCTCTTGCAGTTTTTCATCCGTATGTTTACTCGTTTTGTCCTTAACGAGCTGCTGATATTCTTTAAAAGCACCTGCCGATCGAGGGTTTCTCCGCCATAATGCCGTATTTATTTCGATTTCGTTACACGCAATTTTTCGGTCCTCTGTGAAAAGGTTAGGGTTCTTTTGCAGCAATACTTTAATTTTCCTCAACAATCTTTTTGCCTTATCCACCTTTCCGATACTTGCCAAAATCTGTCCTTCAAAAACCATTACCGTCAATTTATTAGCTACATTATCCGTACCTGCTACCATTTTTTTTAGTTCATCAACCGCAACCAAGGCCGATAATAAACTATCCTGCATCATAAAGTATTCAGATTGTACCAGCAAATAATCAAATTGGTTAATCTTAGTAAGATTTTTTTCTTGTTTGAAAGCAGATAAATAGACCTGAGCAGAATCCAGCTGCTCATCTTTAATGTATAATTCTATTAAACTAAGCAAATTCATACGGCGATTGTAATCACTAATATTGACGACCATCATTGCCTTTTTTAAGAATTTTTCAGAAGTTTTAAAATTACCCGTCTCCTTTAAAATCATGGCAAATTTATTATAAAGACCAATTGAATATTCTGGATATTGATCTAGAAACGAAATCTCAAAAGCGCTTAGTAGTACATTGAGCGCTTCCTTCGGTTGGTTTCTATAATTAAGAATACTCGCCTCGTATTGACGCCCAAGAATATAAGCCTCCTGATCTGCTCCAGAAGTAGCAGTATCTAATTCTGCCATAAAATTTTGTACAAAAAACATGGCACTCGTATCACGAATTTGTTCAAATGCTGCACCCAGATTAATTAATACCTCGATCTTCTTTTTCCGATTTTCGGATAGCTTAGCCAAGTCATAAGCATGTTTGTAATTAGTGATGGCTGCAGATAACTGATCACTTCCATGTTGCGTCCAGGCCTTTACTAAATAATGACGGTGATAATTTTTTGGTAAAGTATTTAGTAGACGTGAATTTGTAAATACCTGATCAATATAATAAATAGCAGAATCCATATTTTGGTAAACAAAATAATTAGCCAGATCGACGTGAAGTAACGCCGCTTCCGTCGTCTCAGGTGGAACGTTAGACAATACCGTTTTCAGGCTATCGTAATTAAAATTTGGTTGTGCCTTGACACTGGTGATCAAGACAAGACACCAAATCGAAAGAAGTAGTAATTTTTTTTTGCAAAAAACATGGTACATATATTTCTTGTCTATGCTGTTTTCAATTGTATTCAACACATTTTTTTTTGGGTTACAATGTATGCGCTTAGAAATGTTGACAAAGTAAATACTATTTAAAAAATGTTGATGATTGTGCCTTGTTTTCCAAAGCACTTCCTTAGAAGCAATATATTAATTTAAATTTAAAAAAATTAGCGTTTATGCCTGGAGAAATACTTTATATGAAATGACTGAACAAATAACATAGCTTATGCTTTAAAGTTTATTGGACTGTATTTTTTAAAGAAAAATATAAAATCAAATAAACAGCAGCACAAATATGACATTCGAAATGATGCTGGTCTTCGGAGTGATTTTCATTGCCATCATATTTTTTATTACCGAATGGTTGCCCGTTGATGTGGTATCTTTTGGGATTATGGTGGTATTGTTGGTAACCGGTCTGGTTACCCCGCAACAGGGTATCATGGGGTTTGGAAATCAAGCCACTATTACTATTCTTGCGCTGATGATTGTAGGTATTGGTCTGGAACAAAGTGGTGCGATTACCTTACTGGGGCAACAAATACAAAAGTTATTTACCCTTCCCTTATGGCTGGCTATGACGCTGATGATGCTGATCGTTGCTTTTGTCTCTGCTTTTATCAGCTCCACCGCAGTAGTGATTGTGTTCTTAAGGGTTTTTATTGAGATTGCACCGAAGATAAAAATCAACCTTTCAAAATTACTAATTCCTTTATCTTTCGCTGCCATTATCGGTGGTTCCTGTAGTTTGATGGGAACCTCCACCAACTTGATTGTTAATTCTATTGCGAGTAGTCAGGGCTACGGTGATCTTGCTATTTTTGAATTTTCAGGGATCGGTGCCGTATTTTTGATCGCCACCATTATCTATATGATTGTAATTGGTGTGCGGCTGATTCCGGCACGCGCCAAACAATTAAACATGGTAGAGGAATTCAAATTACAGAATTATCTTACCTTATTGGAGGTCAGTCCCGACTCCAAAATGGTTGGAAAACCTGTTGCCGAAACAACTTTTAAAAAAGATGATCAGATTGAATTATTAAAAATTTACCATGATACCGGACAGGAACGCTTTCCAACCGATAACGAAATTATTCGACAAGGGGATCAACTGCTGGTCAAGGGAAGTCTGGAAAAAATGAAGTCGATCTATAATAGTAGTGGCGTAAAATTTGTTCACCAAAAAAATCTAACCAAAGACCTTACTGACGAACAAGACAACGAGCAAATACTTTGTAAAGCGCTCGTTTTGCCCAATAGTCGCGTGGTCGGTAGTAATTTTAGAACCGCTCAGATAAAAAGTACTTTTCAGGCGATTCCGCTGGCTGTTCAGAGAAAAAGAAAAGTTGTTCGACGCAGACTTAATCGAATAAAAATCGAAATAGGAGATATTTTACTGGTATCTGTCAATAAGGCTGACTTTCAGCGCTTTTATAAATTACCTGACTTTCTGGTCCTCCAGGAGTTTGAAGAATTTAATACCAAAGTTGGTAATAAATGGGTCGCCATCGTTATTTTGATCGGCCTGGTTCTATTGGCTGCTTTTGGAATATTACCGATTATGATCAGTGCACTGGCTGGCGCTTTTGCAATGGCCATCACTCGTTGCGTAGATATTCATAAAGCTTACCGCGAAATGAACTGGGGAATTATTTTTCTTTTAGCAGGCATGATTCCGCTAGGTTCGGCAATGAGTAATACGGGAGCTGATAATTATTTAGCAAAGCAATTCATCTACTTATTGGGAGATGGAAATCCAACGGTATTTATTTCCGCGCTATTTATTTTTACAATGCTAATGAGTGGCTTTATTTCCAATAATGCGACCGCTATTTTATTGACGCCCATCGCAATTTCGGTTGCTGTAAAGTCCGGACTCGACCCAAAGCCTTTTATTCTCACCGTTATGTTTGCTGCCAATATGAGTTTTTTCACCCCCATTGGTTACCAGACCAATACTTTGATTCTTAGCCCTGGCAATTATAAGTTCCGAGACTTCCTGCTAGTCGGAGGAATTCTAACCATTATTTGCTGGATTCTGGCTACGCTGGTCATTCCCTGGGTTTATTTCTAAGGAATGAGTTAATAATTTGAAATACATACTAATTTTAGAAAATACAGACAAGTACCAGCTCATATTCCAACAGATAGCATAATTCCCTACAATATATTACCTTTGTTCTCTTCAAACAAAACTAGTGGCATGTTCGACAAAGTAAAAGACCTTTTAGCAGAAATTCAGTCTGCAAACCCTGGCACCGCCGAGGAAATTGAGCAATTTCGGATCAAATATCTGGGATCAAAAAACATTCTCAAACCTTTGATGGGCGAGATTCGAAATATTCCCAATGAACAAAAAAAGGAATATGGTCAACTCGTCAATCAGACCAAACAGGCCGCCGAGGAAAAACTAGTGTCGTTACAAGCCGCCCAAAGCAGTGCGGCGGCGGCTTCCGAAGGTCAAAAACTTGACTTGACCGCTACTGGCGAACCCATTTCTCTGGGATCGCGTCATCCTATTTCCATTACGATGGATCGCATCATTGATATTTTTGCCCGTATTGGTTTTACCGTTGCCGAAGACCGGGAGATTGAGGACGATTGGCACAACTTCACCGCCATGAATACGCCCGAAGATCATCCTGCCCGTGATATGCAGGATACGTTCTACCTAAAGGACAGCACTTCGATGTTATTGCGAACGCATACCTCCTCGGTACAGTCTCGGGTAATGAAATATAAAAAACCACCTATTCGAATTATCGCGCCGGGACGGGTCTATCGAAATGAGACGATCTCTGCGCGAGCACATTGTCAGTTCCATCAGGTAGAAGGATTGTACGTAGACGAAAATGTATCTTTTGCAGACCTTAAACAGACCTTGTTATATTTTGCACAGGAGATGTACGGGCCCAATACAAAGATCAGATTGCGACCTTCCTATTTTCCGTTTACGGAGCCTAGCGCTGAAATGGATGTATCCTGTTTTATCTGTGACGCCAAAGGTTGCAACGTTTGTAAGTATACTGGTTGGGTAGAAGTACTTGGTTGTGGAATGGTAGATCCAAAGGTTTTAGAAAACTGCGGAATCGACTCTGAAAAATATACCGGTTTTGCATTCGGAATGGGTATCGAAAGACAAGCGATGCTCCGCTACCGAATCAATGATATCAGATTGTTATTTGAAAATGACGTTCGTTTTTTAAAGCAATTTACTTCAGCACTTTAAGAAAGCTATTGGCTATTGGCTTCTTTCAATCGTATTGTTTCCATTTGCTACCAGTGTCTTCGGCACTAGTTGTTCTCAATTCTATTTTAAAATAATTTATTCCCGGTTATGAAACCATCTATTCCTAAAGGTACGCGCGACTTTTCTCCCGCGCAGGTGATCAAACGCAATTATATTTTCGATACCATTCGCGAAATTTTCGTCAAGTACGGATATCAGCCCATTGAGACACCTGCCATGGAAAACCTTTCTACTTTAACAGGAAAGTATGGAGACGAAGGAGACAAATTACTTTTTAAAGTGCTCAATAACGGGGAATACCTTAATAAGTCAGATGCGACCGCTTTCGCAGAAAAAGACTCTGCCAGATTTACCCGAAGTGTTTCTAAACGTGGAATGAGATATGATCTGACGGTACCCTTTGCGCGGTACGTCGTGATGAACCAAAACGATATTAACTTTCCTTTTAAACGCTACCAGATTCAACCGGTCTGGCGAGCCGATCGTCCACAGAAAGGGCGGTATCAGGAGTTTTATCAGTGTGATGCCGACGTAGTGGGTTCTGACTCTTTGATGCTGGAAGCGGAACTGGCGCAGATTTACGATGAAGTTTTTGCAAGGTTGCGCGTAAACGTTACCATCAAAATAAATAACCGAAAAGTATTATTCGGAATGGCCGAAGCCGCCGGAGTCGCCGATAATTTTATCGGAATGACTACCGCCATTGACAAGCTCGACAAAATCGGAATAGAAGGTGTCACCAAAGAGTTGGCTGGCAGGGGCATGGAACCCGCTGCTGTTGAAAAAATTCAAAAGATGCTTTCGATTACCACTTTGGAACCATTAAAAGAGTTGTTTAAAGATAGCGAAACCGGATTAAAAGGAATTGAGGAATTAGAAGAATTTCGCCAGTATTTTGATTCCAAGCCCGCTACCAATAAAGTGGAATTTGACATTACCCTCGCCCGTGGATTAAGTTATTATACGGGTTGCATTTTTGAAGTTAAAGCAAATGATGCCGTGATGGGCAGTATCGGTGGTGGTGGTCGTTATGATGACCTGACCGGAAATTTTGGACTAAAAGGTGTTTCTGGCGTTGGCGTATCTTTTGGTGCCGCACGGATTTTTGATGTGATGGAAGAACTTAATTTATTTCCGGAAAACATTGCCGTACAACTAAAATGTTTACTCGTTGCTTTTGACAAGCCATCTCACCAGTATGCTTTTTCTGTTTTAAACGAATTGCGTACCGCTGGCATTTCCGCAGAGCTATATCCGCAACCACTCAAAATGAATAAACAAATGAAATACGCCAATGCGCGAGCAGTACCTTATGTCGTAGTGATTGGTAGTGAAGAAATGAATTCCGGAAATTTATCTTTTAAAAATATGGCGACCGGAGATCAGGAAAAATATACACTCGCAGAATTAATTGAAAAATTAGATAAGGGATAAGTTGAGTCATCTTACTCGTTCAATACTTTTTTCACTCACTAACCAAAGTTTTTTAATACTACGTCATGAAAAACAATAATTTCGCTTCCATACAGTCAGCAATCGCCTCCGGTACGCTTACTGCGACCAAACTGGTTGCCGACTATCTACAAGCAATTGAGACTTCAAAGGCGTTGAATATTTATATAGAAGTTTTTGCGGAAGAAGCTATAGAACGAGCAAAAGAACTGGATGAAAAATTTGCCAAAAACCCCGTTTCTGTCGGACGGCTCTACGGAATGGTTGTTTCTATAAAAGATGTTATTTGTTATAAAGATCATCAAGTCACTGGTGGATCAAAAATACTGACTGGGTTTGAATCACTTTTTACCGCCACGGCCTTACAGCGATTACTGGACGAAGATGTAATCGTCATCGGACGCGTCAATTGCGACGAGTTTGCGATGGGCTCGGCTAACGAAAACTCTGCTTATGGCCCTACCATCAATGCCTTGGGAGCAAACAGAGTGCCCGGCGGATCTTCTGGTGCCTCGGCCGTTTCTGTTCAGGCCAAAACCTGCCTCGCCTCTCTCGGAAGTGATACGGGTGGTTCTGTACGACAACCAGCCGCTTTTTGTGGTTTGGTAGGTATGAAGCCTACTTATGGACGAATATCACGCTACGGTTTATTGGCTTACGCTTCTTCTTTTGACCAGATCGGTACGATCACCCATACCGTGGAAGACGCCGCTTTGTTACTGGAAATAATGGCAGGACCGGATGAATATGACAGTACTGCTTCGACGGAACCTGTTGAAAAATACAGTGACCTGGTTTCCGAAGTAGGCCCAAAAAAGATTGCTTATTTTAAATCAGCCTTTGATCATCCGTCCATGGATGCAAAAATTCGTACCGAAAGCCTGAATTTTCTGGAAAAATTAAAAGATGATGGACACGAAGTTACTGGCCTGGAATTTGAACTTTTGGATTACCTGATTCCAGCTTATTATGTACTCACAACGGCCGAAGCATCCACTAATTTATCCCGTTACGATGGCGTACGTTTTGGGCACCGAAGTGCCGCAGTTGCCGACTTGCAAGACACCTACAAAAAGTCGAGAACAGAAGGCTTTGGTACCGAAGTGAAACGCAGAATATTGTTGGGAACTTTTGTCCTTAGTTCCGGTTATTATGACGCCTATTATGGCAAGGCACAGAAGGTTCGTCGGTTGATTGTGGATCAAACCAAAGAAATTTTTCGCTCCTTTGACTTTATAGTAATGCCTGTTACTCCTACTGTTGCCTGGGAAATCGGGGATAAATCCGAGGACCCCGTGGCTGCTTATTTAGCAGATATTTACACTGTACAAGCCAACATGACCGGGATTCCGGCCATCGCTATTCCGTTAGGAAAAAACGAAGAAAATATGCCGTTTGGTATCCAGTTGATGTCCGATCGGCACACCGAATCCAGTTTATTAAAATTCACCCATAGCATTGATTATTAATTAATTATACATTCTAAACAATGATTTTATTATAAATACCCCTTTTAGGTATTGTTCTTTTTCGTACCTCCCCGTAATTTTGTACTTTATTTAGAATACCCCTTAAATAGACCACACCCACCTTCTAATTATCCGTACAAATTATCGTAATTTGCCCGACTGCTTGATATTCCTTTAAGAATTCAATTTTGAGAAACCGTTTGAGAGACGCTTTCTTTTTAGCGTCAAAAAAATTGGCTTTTGCTATTTATTTTTTTGATTAAAATCTCAAATTCATGATTTACAAAATAATTTTAAAAATTGCGTTACTTACTGCTGTCTGTTTTTTTTCTACGACAGCGGTCTTGGCAAAAGAGCGTGATGTTGTTAGATCAAAGAAAGAAATCAAAGAAAATTTGACCGATGGACTACACGATATGTTCGAAGTACGAATTAATAAAAATGTCAAAAAATACATCAACAGTTATCTAGTGCGTGGCAAGTCAAACACGCAGCGAATTATTGGTAACGCGACGATTTATTTTCCTGTTTTTGAAGAATATCTAACGGCTCATAATCTACCCAATGAGTTGAAATATCTTTCCGTTATCGAATCACATCTCAACCCGAATGCAACGTCTCCAAGTGGTGCCGTTGGTCTTTGGCAATTTATGGCACCTACTGCCCGCAAGATGGGACTGGTCATTGATGACTACGTAGACGAACGCAAAGATATTTATCGTTCAACGGATGCGGCGCTACAATATTTACAAGAATTGCATGGTCGTTATCAGAATTGGGGCCTGGCTATCGCTGCTTATAATTGTGGCCCTGGCCGGGTAGATAAGGAGCTGCGGAATACGAATGGTAAAACCTTTTGGGATATCCGTTCGGCTTTGCCAAAAGAAACACAGCATTATATGGACCGCTTTATTGCGGTTAACTACGCCATGAAGAATTATCAATTTTATAATCTCCGTCCAAGGTATCCTGACTATACTTTACAGATGACTCAGGTGCAAAAAATTCATACGCGTTTTTCTTTTTCTAAAATCGCGAAACTTACTGGAATCAACTTAAAAACGATTGTTCAACTAAACCCTTCTTACCGAAAAGAGATTATTCCGCCCAATCACAACGGATATTACCTTGTTTTACCAGCCATGGGTGTAAAAGAAAACTGGCGAGAAGCGTGGTAAAGCATTCTGAATTATACCTGCCCAATACGATTTTTGAAAATAATCCCAACCTATCCTGCTTTCTTTCGTAGAATGGGTACAAAAGTTGTTCAGAACTTCATAATTGTCTAATAAAACGTTAAATAAGGTAATCCGTAAATTGTTGATCGCCTTTGTTTTCGTTTTGTAGAATCATAACTGTATTATTGTAGCTGTTGAAATTTTTTTTGGAAAAACAGATTTTGGATAATTTAATATCTATTTCTATTTTCAAATTAAAAACTACACTAATTTCAGGAGTGAAGACTTCAAATATTTCTAATAAATTTATGAGACACTATTCCTACAGTCTGTTTTTGGTTATTTTTTTATCATTAAATTATACCTTTCTAAAAGGTCAGACTTCCCTTCCATCCTCTTATAGTTACGATATCGTTATTCCTACTTTTACGGATAGCGAAATTCGTGATCGACTCAACCGCATGAGCAGTGCTGTTGCTCCTCCGCGTTTTACACCCGCCGTAAAAAGCTATATCAATACTTATACGGTAAAGAAAAGAAAGCATACCGAAGCGATGCTTGGTCGCATCAGCATTTATTTTCCAATGTTTGAAAAATATCTACTAGAGAGTAATCTGCCCGTTGATCTAAAATACCTTTCTATTGTAGAGTCTGCTTTAAATCCAAAAGCAGTATCCCGAAGTGGTGCAGTAGGTCTGTGGCAATTTATGCCGCCGACGGGAAAAGAACAAGGATTAAAAATTAATAGCACCGTGGATGAACGCAAAGATCCGCATAAATCTACCCTTGCAGCAGCTCGCTATTTAAAAAAACAATATAAACGTTATCAAAACTGGGAACTCGCACTGGCTGCGTATAATGGTGGACCAGGACGTGTCAACCGGGCAATCAAACGAGGACGTAGTAAGAATTTCTGGCGGATCAAACGTTATCTTCCAAAGGAAACACAGAATTATGTTCCTGCCTTTATTGCGGCAACATACGTCGTAAACTATTATCCAGAACACAACCTTGTCCCAGTCTATCCGGAGATTGATCTTCAACTGACAGAACTGCTCAAAATTTATAAAAAAATCAGTTTTTACGAAATCGAGAAAATGACTGGTGTACCTATGCACCTGATTGAACACCTCAATCCGTCTTACAAAAAGAAATATATACCCGCTAGTCGTAAGGGAAGTAATCTGGTTTTACCCCAACAGTACATGGGGAATTTACTGAGCCATCTTGGCCGTCCGGATTCTGAAGTGAAGCGAATTAACGTAAAGCCAATTCCAGCGCCCGTGATGATTGACTATAGCGAAAATAAAAACACTTCCGTTCATACCGTTTTTGCAGGCGAAACTTACGAAGGCATCGCCGCTTACTACGGCGTAACTACTGCAGATTTAAAAACATGGAATCAGCGATCCGGCTATACGCTCAAACCAGGTCGCGAACTACGCGTTTATACGCCTAAAATGGCTAGTAGTCCAAAATTTAATCAGCTAAACCCCATCGCCATACTTGATATGAGCAACGTGATTTCCAAGAGTTCTAATAGCATCATAAAGCCCAAGCTTCCATCTAATCAGCCTGCTAAAACAGAAAAAAGGGTCTTTCCACGACTTAAATATTTACCCGCCAAGTCCGTACTGCGAGATAATGAATACTTATATTATTTGATTGGAAAAGATGAGACCTTGTACGAAATTGCGGAAAAATTTAATGATGTTTCCATGAATGATATTTTGGTTATCAACAATGTAAGTGATCCTTACGAATTAAAATCGGGAAGAAAGATTAAGGTAAAACGAAAGTGATAGTTTAGAAGTAAAGCACATGTTTTAAAAAATAGATTGTTCTAAAATAAAAGGTCAGTAGCAAATGCTACTGACCTTTTTTAATCTTTAAATAAGTGCTCATTCAAGAGTTTTTCTAAATCACCTGATAAAAAGTTCAGGTTGATACTTGGTTATTACCCAATCTCAATACTACGATTCGTATTCTTTTTCTCCTCCACAACCTTAGGTAATACAATACTTAGAATGCCGTCCGCAAAGCTTGCATTGATATTTTCCACATTAATGGTCTCGTTTAATTGAAAGCGACGCTCAAAATTGTTGAAATTAAATTCACGACGGGTGTAGTGCTCCTTTGTCTCTTCCGTCTGTGCTTCTTTAGTCGCACTGATAATTAAGGTCTCCTCCTCGATCTTCAAGTTGAGGTCCTCTTTCTTTAGACCAGGCACCGCTACCTCCAGGGTAAATTGCTCCTCTGTTTCAGATACATTGACGGCTGGCTTTTGATTAACAAAACTGTTCGCTTTGGCCACTTCATTAAAAAAAGCGTCAAGGTGGCCAGGAAAAAATGCTTTTGTTCTACGTGGATTTACATTTGCTAAATAAGTCATAATATAAATTTTTTGGTTTTTAAAATTATTCTGCAATTCATTCGCAGATACACTTATCCTATTATCAACAGCTGTACCATTCCATTTTTTACGTCAAATCTTCCGAATTTAATGAAATATCACTGACTAATAGTCAGTTGTATTGAAATAAAGATGACACAATGGCCTTTTAAAAAGTAGATATTACATTTTTGAACTTATTTTAATTATACATTAAGTCATAATAACTTTTTTGCGTTTACATAATCAAGTATTTAACTAAATATAGGACAAACGAAAAAAATATAATGAATTTGTTGAGAAAAAGTTTGCAAACCAAAACAATTCGTTTATATTTGCATCAGAAACAACATTGTTTGTTGAATTAAATTAAAAATCTGTACAGCATTTAATCCACCTTAATTCTGCTGTACTTCATCTTAAACACTAAATTATTTTATCATGTCTAAAGAAACCGACGCTAAGAAAAAAGCACTAGAGATGACACTAAGTCGTCTGGAAAAAACTTATGGAAAAGGGATTGTCATGAAACTTGGTGACAAGCAAGTGGTAGAAATTGATACCATCCCTACGGGATCACTGAGCCTTGATTTGGCTCTGGGAATTAACGGATTACCCAAAGGAAGGGTGGTCGAAATTTACGGACCAGAATCTTCTGGTAAAACAACTCTGGCGATACACGCAATTGCAGAATGTCAGAAGCAGGGCGGTATTGCTGCATTTATTGATGCAGAGCATGCCTTCGACCGTTTTTACGCAGAAGGCTTAGGTGTTGATACTGAGAATCTATTAATCTCTCAACCAGATAATGGTGAGCAGGCCCTGGAAATCGCAGAAAACCTGATTCGTAGTGGTGCTGTTGATATGTTGGTAATTGATTCTGTTGCTGCTTTGGTACCAAGAAGTGAGATTGAAGGAGAGATGGGTGATTCTAAAATGGGATTACAAGCACGACTAATGTCTCAGGCGATGCGTAAATTAACGGGTATCATTGGTAACACGGGTTGTTGCTGTATTTTTATCAACCAGTTAAGAGAGAAAATCGGGGTAATGTTTGGTAATCCCGAAACAACTACCGGTGGTAACGCCTTGAAATTTTACGCTTCTGTCCGTTTGGATATTCGTAAGTCTGGTTCAGCCATCAAAGACAAAGAAGGCAACGTAGTAGGTAATCACGTAAAAGTGAAAGTTGTAAAAAACAAATTAGCTCCACCATTCAGAATTGCTTTGTTTGATATTACTTATGGTGAAGGTATTTCCAAGACGGGTGAAATCGTTGATATGGGGGTAGATCAGGACATCATCGAAAAAAGTGGTTCCTGGTACAGCTATCAGGGTAGCAAAATTGCTCAGGGTCGTGAATCCGCCAAAATTTTCTTAAAGGATAATCCGGAAATTGCCCTGGAGATCGAAGAGAAGATCAAGGCAAAGATTGCTGGTGACGAGGACTATATGGAGGAGCCGGAGGATACGCAGGAAGAAGCTGCTCCTGTAGCAACTACTGCTAAAGAGAAAAAAGCAAAGAAGTCTGAAGAGACTACCGCAAAAAATAACTAAAAATTGTTTTTAAAGTAAAAGAAATTATTAGTTTTCAAAATTTGAAGCGGATCGGAATTTTATCTGATCCGCTTTTTTATTTTTTCCATTTAAAAGAAGTAATCATTTTTTCGATGTCTTCCTGAATAAAGGCGAGTACTGGTGCGAGCGAATCTGGTCGGGGACGAGAATCAAAATATAGTGCTCCATTCAGATAATTACTCGTAGTATCTGTCAGAAAAAAGGTGAGCGGCGTAGCAGTAGGACCTTTGTACCGAAAGAGAAAACCACCTACCTGGTCGTTATTTATAATCGGCACCTCGGTAATTGCATTGGCTTTTACAATGTGCTTGTTGGCCATTTTATAGGTATCCTCTCTTAACCTTTCAAAGGTGTTATTTTTGTCAATCGGATAGTAGGTACAATAAAGTCGTGCATTAAAACCAGGATAATTCAGATCAAACCAACAAGGATGAGCTGGTTTTTCGTTAAAAAACAAAGTGTCCTGCTGTACTTTGGCGTAAGTCGGGTACGTAAAAGAAAAATCACAATAGGATTCTTCAAATTGCTGATAAGCTCTTTCCGGATAAATAACTCTGGGAAAGGCACGAGGCTTTGGTGTAAAGGCTGCTGAATCCTGACAACTCCAACAACAAAAAAAACACAGAATAAGTAAAATTAATACCTGATAATTTAATAGACGCATTGTTATTTTTTTTTCATGTTTTTGGGTAGCGTGATTTTTATTTGTTCCACTCGGCGTTTGTTTACCGACACGACTTCCAGTCGATATTCTCCGCTGTAGACGACCCGTCCTTTTTTGGGAATAAATCCAATAATTTCTAATAACAAACCTGCCAAAGAATCCGCATCTCCTTTATCATCATCAAATATTCCCGTATCGATACCCACGATTCGACAAACATCATTTAGCAATGTCTTTCCTTCAAAAACGAAATTAAAGTCATCTATTTTTGTAAACTCTACCTCAATCGTATCATCAAACTCATCTCTTATTTCACCAATCACTTCCTCCATAATATCTTCCAGCGTCACGATACCAGAACTCCCACCGTATTCATCCACTACTATGGCCATGTGTTGTCGCTTGCTTTGAAACTCTTTCAGTAAGTCACTGATTTTTTTCGCTTCCGGTACATAATGAATTTCTGAACGAATATTACCCTGCCACTCAAAATCATCTGCTTCATTTAAAAATTTCAACAAATCTTTTACATATAAGACGCCCATAATATTATCAAAATCTTCGTCAAAAATCGGAATTCTTGAATAACCTGATTCTTTAATTATTTCAATCAATTCGACGAAAGTCGTTTTAAAATCTACGGCTACCACATCTACCCGAGAGCACATAATCTGCTTGACAGAAACTTCTCCAAATTTTACAATTCCTTTTAGAATATCTATTTCCTGTTGCTCATCTTTTACCGTTAGTTCTATTGCCTGATCGATGTCTTCTTTGCTGGTACTGCTCACCCCGGTATGGTGCGCAAGTTTTCTTTCAATAATTTTGGTTCCCGAAACCAAAAGATTACTGAACGGCTTAAAAAGACTCGAAAGAAACATCAATGGTCTCGACATAAAGCGCGCTATCTTCATATTATTGAGCTTCGCATAAACTTTGGGTGCCACCTCCCCAAATAAGACCAATAAGAAAGTTACACCAATTACCGTGATTCCAAAGTGCGTATACTTTCCTAGCTGTTCCCGCGTCATTCCAAAAAGCAAATAGTAATCGGGTAGCCTCTGCATCATCGCTACAAAGTTAGCCACGGGCAATGCCATTCGAAATATGTAATCCGAAAGTATAACGATACCAATATTGATAAAATTATTACTAATGAGAATGGTCGCTAATAAACGACGAGGAAAATCTTTAAGGGCTAGAATATCCTGAGAAGAACGATTACTTTCTTGTTCTAGCTTTTGGAAATCACTAGCGGTCAAAGAGAAGAAAGCCACTTCTGAACTGGAAATGAGCGCAGAACAAATCAACAACAACGCTACGATTCCAATGCCCAAAAGAAGACCAGCCCAGGAAATGGCTATGCCTGAGAACATCCAGAGCAAGAGGCTACCCGATAAATTAACCGACGCTACGTCCAATGTTTTTTTAGTTAGAAATAAGGTAAAAATAACGTTTTGGTTGAATAGCGTTATAAATCCCGTACCTCTTAGTCAATAAAACTAAAGTCGTTTATGCAAAGGCACAAACGACTTTAGAAGAACAAAATACGATTTTTTTATTCTATATTATATATAATACCTTATTTTAAAATGGCAAATCGTCATCACCTCCACCTGCAGGTTGTTCTTCGTTAACCGATTGATTTTTGTTCGTGGTCGCAACGGTTACGGGCGCATCTGCTGCCGACTGCGGCGGCGTGTAGTTACTGCTCCCTCCATCTTTGGCTCCCAACATTTTCATGGTACGCCCAACGATTTCTGTTGTATATCTATCATTGCCATCTTTGTCCTGCCATTTTCGGGTTCTCAGACTTCCTTCGATATAGACCTGGCTTCCTTTTTTTAAATATTTTTCTGCTACACCAGCCAAGCCTCCCCATAATGCCACATTGTGCCATTCGGTATTGGTCTTTTTTTCATTTGTTTTTTTATCCACGTAGCTTTCACTGGTCGCTACCGAAAATGAAGCCACAGAAGATCCTCCCTCAAAGTTTCGGACCTCCGGGTCTCTTCCTAAATTTCCAACAATAATTACTTTATTAATCATAGTTTAATATTTTATTACTTACTCAAAATATAATAAGTAGGTGAACTAATCAGATCTGTTAGAGCTGGACCGAATATTTGTAAATGTTCGAAATTGAGAAAATCTGGACAAGCTCTTCCTGGGATCCTTAAAAAATGACTTAATTTTTAAACGATCCTAACGAAACTGAAATACTATTTTTCCACGTTCCTAAAAGTTTAAATATAGTGATTTATCTTGTAAATACAAATCAATAATACGGGGAAATGCGTAGTTTCCTAAGTCTTTCCGGTATATTTTTATCCAGTCTGCTGGTGGCTTTTTAAGTGGTCTTTCTAAATTTATTTCAAAGAATACTGCATTGATCTTTTGGTGGGTGAGTTGCTGCGTAAATGGAGCAGAAACCCGGGAGATTATTCCCTCGGCAGGTATACGTTTTTGAAACTCCTCTTTTCGCTCTAACGATTGCCGACCAAACAGTTTCTCTTTTTCTAATAGCGGAAATTCGTAGAGTCCTTGCCAGATATCCTTTTCAACTCGTTTACGAATCCAGACCTGATCGCCATCATTGACAATCAAAAAATGAAAAAAACGACTTCGCTTCTTTAGCTTTTTTGACTTAATCGGTAACTGACTTACCAAATTTTTCTGACGAGCAACACAGGCTTTGTTAAACGGACAAACTTTACAGTCAGGATTGGCCGGTACACATTGCGTGGCGCCAAAATCCATAATGGCCTGGTTATAATCTGCCGCCTTCTTTTTGGCCAGTAACTCTTGAGATAATTTTATAAATAATTTTTTTCCAGTCGTCGTATCAATTGGTTCTTTAATACCAAAATACCGGGACAAAACCCGAAATACATTTCCATCTAAAACTGCGTATGGTAAATCATAAGCAAAAGAGGCAATCGCCGCAGCGGTGTAGATTCCGACTCCTTTTAGTTTTAAAATATCTTCATATGCTGTGGGAAAAACCCCCTCATAATTATCCCGAATATCCCTGGCGGTAAAATGCAGGTTGCGGGCACGGGAATAATATCCCAGGCCTTCCCATAATTTTAAAACATCGTCTTCTGGTGCGTTGGCCAAATCTGTAATCGTGGGGTAGGCTGCTTTAAATTTTTCGAAATAAGGTAAGCCCTGTGCGACTCTGGTTTGTTGTAAGATGATTTCTGACAACCAGATCAGGTAGGGATTTTTTTCTCCTTTCCACGGCATGGGTCGATGATTTTTTTCAAACCAGGAAAGTAATTTTTTAGTAAACGCATTGGTCATTTTCCAAAAATAGCAAAAAAAAAAACGGTACGACCGAAATCGCACCGTTGGTGTTTGTTTTGTATAGGGCTAACTTTTTATATTCTAATGCCCCGGGTATCAAGGAATGAGAAATAAATAACTTATAACATTTGTCTGCTTCATTTTCGCTAAGGAATGTTGACAAAATAAATGACGATTCCTAACTAATTTTAGCGTGTTGTTTTACCAGTTCTGTATTGGCATATCTTCCGAGTACTAGTTGCTTTAATTCCTTACGGGCAAAAAATATTCGGCTTTTAACGGTTCCTAATGGCAAACCTAATTCATCCGCAATCTCCTGATACTTAAATCCTTTATAATGCATCAAAAATGGAATCCGGATAATTTCGTCCAGTCCTCCGATCATTTTAGAAAGTTCTTCCATCATGATATTTGACTCAGCTCCGTTGCTTACAGCGTTGCTTCCTGAATTAATATAAAACATATTATCAGTAGAATCGATGATCGTTTTAGAACGTGCTTTTTTACGATAATTGTTAATAAAAATATTTTTCATAATCGTAAAACTCCAGGCTTTGAAGTTGGTACCAATTCGAAATTTATCCCGATTGGTCAACGCTCTAAAAGCAGTTTCCTGAAAAAGATCTTTGGCGTCCTCTCCGTTTTTAGTCAGGTTGTACGCGAAATTATGTAGTAAAGTATCGAGCTTATTAAAGTTTATATTGAATTCTTCAACTGTCATGGTCTTAATTTTAATAGATTAAAAAAAACTTTTTTATCTAGTAGTCCAAAGATACGCATAAGTTAAACAAAATCAAACTCTACATCCATCTCATAACTCAAAATTCATCTCCAGAATTGACTTATAAATAAATTATTTAATTGTAATTCATTCATTATCAATAATTTACATAAAAAAATTCAAAACTAACAGAACTTTCTTTATTTTCAATAAAAAATGAAAACTAGTCCGCCCCATGACATTTAGTTGTATAAAAAGAGGTGCTCAAAGCGCCAGAAAATGACTTTATCGTCTTGATCTGAGAATCATCAAAGCTGCAATAATCGAAAAGATGAGATTGGGAATCCAGACACCAATGATCGCAGGCAGATTGTCGTTGGTAGAGAAGGTAGTAGAAAATTTTGAAATAAAAATAAAAATGGCACCAATAGCCACTCCGGCTGCCAGTTGAAGTCCCATGCCACCCCGCACCTTGCGCGACGCAACGGCAAAGCCAATCAGGGTCAGAATGAGAATGGTAAAAGGCTCAGCAGTGCGGCGGTGTAATTCTACTTCATACACTTTGGTATTCCCAACGCCTCTGCCTTTTTCTTTTTGAATAAAATTATTTAATTCAGGAGTGGTCAACATTTCTTTGTGATTTACATACCTGACAAAATCTTCTGGTGTCAGATTGAAAGTCGTATCCATTGTCAGTTTTTCACCATTTACAAAACCTTCTTTTACACCATCAAAAGTCCGCTCGGTATAGTTTTTCACCCGCCATTTATCGGGCGGTCCCAGCCATTCTGCGGACTGCGCTTTTAAAAGATAGACGATTTTATTGTCAACGATTTTTTCAATGCGAAAGTCTGCCGCTTTTTGAGATTTTTTATTAAAATGGTCTATATAAATTTTAGTATTTGGTCCGATAAAAAGGTGGACATCTTTGGTTTTACCTTTGTCATTATTTTTCCAAATATATTCATGTTGAAAAGCATAATGCTTTTGATTTCCCAATGGTATGAAATAGTGATTGCCAATTAAATGGATTCCAAACAAAATAAAGCCACCAATCAGGTAAGGCCGCATCAACCGACGGAAAGAGATTCCTGCATTAAGAATAGAAATTATTTCAGAGTTGTAAGCCATTCGAGCCGTAAAGAAAACTACGGCAATCAGCGCATAGAGTGGAAACAACAATCCATTTATCCACAACACCCAGTTGAGGTAATAGTCGCCAAAAATTTCTCCCACCGGAACTTTACCTTCTATAAATTTTTCTGTATTCGCACTCAAATCTATAATGATAGAAATAAGCGTAAAAACGAGCACAGAAAAGAAAAAGGTAGATAGAAATTTTTTAATAATATATCTATCCAGAATTTTAAGCATACTTTTTAATTGGCTTTTGGTATTTGGTTAGGGTGTTCAATCAGCTGAAAAAACCTCTGCATTTTTATGATAATTTATTTCAATTGGATAAATTCATTTGATAACTTGCTCTTCAGAAAATAATGCGATCCCTCTGGGATCGAACGACTGCGGGCCTCGA
>ENA-ORXT01001665-ORXT01001665.1-marine-metagenome-genome-assembly--contig:-NODE-1665-length-28868-cov-31.987079_pt1 | contig 28868 bp, 29 predicted proteins | sample MGYA00237868_ERZ511482 | MGnify/ENA metagenome assembly ERZ511482 | reverse complement strand
AGGCGACCGGCGCCAATTGACTGGGAGAACTTCTTGATGTTCTCGTTGCGCAGTTCCTCGTGGATGTAGGTTGCCAGTAGGCGGCCAGCAAGTTTGGAGTAGTTCGGCTCTTCGATGATGTTGGTCGCTGCGGTGCGGATCGCCAACTCGTCGAGTTCGATCGTGGTGGCACCATCGTGCAGTCCGCTGATCGTGCGAGTTGCCACCCGCATGGGGTCGACGCCGTCGAGACCCTCGGCGCATCGCTGGATGCGGGTCACGATCTTCATGGGATCGACCGGTTCGAAGCTGCCGTCGCGTTTGCGAACCCGCATCCTCGGTGTCGGCAGCTGCGCTGCGTCGTGAATAATCGCTATGCCGTCGGCGTCGCCTGTGGTCGGCGCAGTTTCGGCTGTGGTCTCTGTGAGTGCCACGTGTGCTCCCTGATCTGATGCGAGGCGCTGCCAGGTGCGGCGGCGCTCTCGTAAGCCCTGATAATTCTGATGTCCCAGTGGTGTTCAACTACAAGCGGTGTGCGGGTAGAAGCGGTATGCAAGTCGAAGTGGTGTGCAAGCCGTCCCGTTCCTGTCGCGAACTTCGCCTCGTGCCAGGAATGACTTCGTAACCGTCAACTTGTAACCGTCAACTCGTAACCGTCCTGCTGCCATGAAGAGTGGTAACCACTGGTGTGTAATTACACAGACGTCATTTGGGCAGGGCCACTATTCAATCGTCTCAAGACCCGAAATGTCAAGGGTGTAATTCGATTAATGTAATTTCTTCGCCAGAAACACCAACGCGAGGCACAAAACCCTGAGATCTCGGTCAGGTGCACCCGCCCTGGGACCAAGCGTGGTATCACACGATCGTGACAATGACGACAAATGACTCCGCTGCGCCGATCCGGATCGGCCTTCTAGGAGCGGCGCGCATCACCCCGAGTGCAGTCCTTGAGCCCGCAGCCAAGATGAGTAACGTCGAGGTCACCCGAGTCGCAGCGCGCAACCCATTGCGAGCCGCTGCGTTTGCATCCGAGCACTCCATTGCCGGAATTGCTGCAAGCTACGAAGAACTCATCAACGCCGACGATGTCGATGTCGTGTACAACCCGTTGCCCATGTCACTGCACGCCGAGTGGACGATCGCTGCGCTGCGCGCTGGCAAAGACGTCTTTTGTGAAAAACCGTTTGCATCCAATGCTGTCGAGGCCACCGAGATGGTGCGGGTAGCCGAAGAAGAAGGGCGAGTGCTCTGCGAAGCCTTTCACTACCGATACCACCCGATGTTCGGCCGCATACTCAACGAGGTGACAAGCGGCCGCATCGGCAAGCTCGAACGGGTCGAAGCGATCTTCAACGTGCCCATCAGCCGCGAGAGCCCGAGTGGCGAGGTGGATATTCGCTGGGACTACGCGGCCTCAGGCGGGTCGCTCATGGATCTTGGTTGTTATCCGATGAGTTGGGTCCGCCACGTGACGCGCGAGGAACCAACCGTCATCTCTGCCGAGGCGACCGAGGATCCTGCCAAGATAGACGCATCAATGACCTGTGAGTTGGCGTTTCCGTCGGGCGCGACCGGGTCAGTGACCAGCGCGATGGAACGCGGGCCAGAGATCGGTCTCACGATCACCGGGACCCACGGGTCGATCGTGGCCACCAATCCCATGGCGCCACAAAAAGGCAACGTGCTCACGATCACCACTGCCAACGGAGTCACGACCGGGCCCGTCGACGCCGGCATCAGCTATGAGCACATGCTGCGTGCTTTCGTCGATCACCTAGTGCACGGCGCTCCGTTCCCAACCCAAGGGCAAGACTCGATCAACAACATGGCCGCTATCGACGCCGTCTACAAAGCCGCCGGCCTGCCGCTACGCGGTATGGGTTAGCTGGGTTGAACCGCTCCGCTCGGGGGTACGGATCGGTCGTCGCAGCGGGCCTCAGCCGAGATCTGCTGGCAGCGTGCCTCATGGTGAAGCTCGTGGCGCCGAACCCTGCGGTAGGGAGCAGTCCCCAAGCGCGCCCAATCGCCAGACCGTGCGCCTTAGGGTTGTTCCATGAGATGTGGCGGACCAATGATGAAGCATGTGGGTGTGGGCCTGGCGGCCGTACTTGCGCTGGTGGCATCGGCATGTTCTGCCGACACCCCCATCGATGCTGCGCTTCCCCCGGCGCCATCAGCCACGGCACCCGCAGCGACCACGAGTCAAGTCGAACCAACTGCAGTGCCAGCGTCGCCGGTTGAACCAACTGCTGCTGTTGCGGAACCAACCGTCGATCCAGCTGATAGCAGCGGAACCGAGTCTGTGACGCCAGAAGAGCCACTGGACTTCGCCGTGGGCGCGCTCGTGGCCTTTTCCCACGACGGCGTGTGGGCCTACGGCGGCACCGCAAATGTTTGGGACGAAGGCGCACCCTGCGACTCTTCTCCGGTCCCGGCCCTGGCCGTCGTCAACGTCGAGGAGGCCGTAGCTGGAAACGCACAGCCATACCCGGCCGGGATCTCTCAGCCCGGTACGGTTCGACAACTCGTATTCAGCGACGAGGCCAGCGCGGTTGTTGTTTCGTCATGTGGCCCGTTCGAGAACCAGACCGTCTGGATGCAACGAGTCGTCTTCGGGGCAGATGGCCGAGTGGCCGAACTCGGCGACAAAATTTCGCTCAGTGGCAGCGAGGGCGGCGGAGATCCTTACGTACAACGCTTCATCGGCGCCGACGCGGTCGCCGCCCGAGTGGTGATCGAGGTTGATCCTGATGACTACGAAAGCTGGATCATCGAGCATCGGGAGATCTCGCTTGTCGATGGCACCTCGACGCTGCTTTCAAGTGCAAGTGTTCTGGACGACGACGCGTGGCTCCTGCCGAACGAACTGACCGTGCCCGACACTGAGTTCACCTATCGAGAGATCGAAGACCCCGGCGGCAGGCTCGGGTGCGAAGGTGTCGGTGTTGCCCGCACGATCGACGTCGAAGTCGATGGGGTCCGGATGCCAGCACTTCCTGACGCACTGGTGTTCTCGAGTGTCGAGAACATGCACGTGGGACCAGGTGGTTATGTCGCCTGGACTTCTGGGTGCGAAGGATTCGCAACTGCCTATGTGGGCAAGATCCAGGCCGACGGCACCATCGTCGATGCGCACTACATCAACACCTATGACCCGGCAAACGAGCACTTCTTAGAGCCGCAGTCGTACCGCCTGACCAACGACGAACACATCGTAGGCGTCGGCTTCTCGTACGGACCCGAGACGGCCGATGGCGAGCTTGGTTTCGTGCGGTTCAACTTGGCCGACGACCCATACTTCGTGAACAGCGCAGTGCCGCCTCCAAATATCGACCCGATCCCGTTGTTCGATGCGATCGGAGATGGCGAGTCATGGCACGTTGGCGACACGCTGAGCCGTACTCCGGCGTGTGGCGCTTCGACGCTGTACGGGCGGTCATCGGCCGGGTTCGTCCGTGCCTTTGGCGCTACATATGAAATACCCACGATCGTCGATGTGGATCTGGCGGAGACGCGAGTGCAGACGTTCAGCGAAGGGCCCGACTTCGTAAGTCGCACCGTCGTGCTGTCGGCCGAGTGTCCGACCGAGTACGAGGGCAGGCGCGTCTACTTCGGTGTAGAGAGCGGTCCGGTGCAGTGGGGTCTGCCCACGCAGTTGGCTGATCTGGGCGAAGTCGCCGAAGTGTTATCGGTTCGTGAGCAACTCGAACCCGGTACCGACTTCGTTGAAGCCAGCGTTGTCACCGTCGAGTTGCTCGACGGCTCAACCGCTGAGCTCGAACTCGATGCGGTGCCGTTCAACTGATCTACCCCGGCGATCACAGCGGTCGTCAGAGAACACATGCTGGTTACCGCATTAGAGTCGCGTCATGCATACAAGCGCAGGACCAATCGTCGTAGAGATCCGGCGCGGCCATGCTGTTGAGTCGACGCACCAGGTGCACGCAGTGGTCGCAAGCGCTACCGGCACCGAGCACACGTGGGGCAACGCTGATCGGCCGACGATGCCTCGATCGGCAATCAAGTCGATACAGCTTTTGCCGATGCTGGCCATGGGGGCCGGCGACCACTTCGGAGTCACCGACGACGAGATCGCCTTGAGCGCGGCGAGCCACAGCGCGGAGCCGACCCACACCAAGGCGGTCGCCGAGTGGCTTGAACGCATCGGCATGAGCGTCGACGACCTCGAGTGCGGGCCAAGCGACCCGATCGATGACGACTCCGCACGAGCACTGCATCGCAACCATGTCACTCCAAGTGCGCTGCACAACTGTTGTTCAGGAAAACACGCAGGTTTCTTGACCCTGGCGCGCTACCTCGAGGAAGACGCGGACTTCGCGCTACCTGGCTACATAGACCCGAACCACGGCGTGCAAAAGCACGTACGCGACGCGCAGGCGCTCATGACCGACACTGACCTGGGCGAACAGACACCGGTTATCGACGGGTGCGGCATTCCGGTCTACGAGTTCCCGTTGGCATCGTTGGCGATGGCGATGGCGCGACTGGTCACGCCGGAGTCGCTGCCGGCGGTGTTCAAGACCGCAGCAGCCCGGGTCGTGGCTGCCCTGCCAAGTCGTAGCTTCCTTGTCTCAGGTACCGGGCGCGCCGACGCCGTCCTTACCGGATTTGCGACCGAACCGCTCATCCTCAAGGGCGGTGCCGAGGGCGTGTCGATGGGGGCGCTGCCCGAGCGCGGGCTCGGCTTTGCCCTGAAGTGCGAAGACGGCAGCGCTCGCGGTGTCGACGAGGCGGTTGGCGCAGTGCTGCATCAGCTCGGAGCGCTCGCAGGCCGGGTCTCGGTTGTGACGCCGCTTCGCAACCGGGCTGGCGTCGAGGTCGGATCAGCCACCGTCATCCTCTAGCAGCCTGCAGCTACAACTAGTACAGGTCGGTGACCGGAATCGCAGCTTCGATTCTGCCGAGCTCGGCCATGCGTTTGACCACAAGACCGAGCGCATCGGTGTCGATGAAGTTGGTGGTCGGCCATTCGAGATCCTGCAACCAGGTGCGGGCGTCTCGGCGAGCCATGCCGTATCGATCCACGATCATGTCGATCGTCGACTCGGGGGTCTCGGTGAGCTGAGCGGCGTAACGAAGCACGATGCTCGTGACGCGGTCAATCAACTCGCGGTCCTGGGCAAGCAGCCCGGGCCGGGCGGCGGTATAGAAGCTGGGCCACGGGGTAGGGATCTCGCCAATTCGTTTGAAGACGCCCTGCTTCACCAACGGCGCAGTGACAAAGCGTTCCCACAAGAAGATGTGGGCCTTGCGTTTCGGTAGCGCTGCTACTGCGCCGTCGATGCCTCCGACCACGACGAACTGCTTGTCTTTGAGCGTCCAACCCTGCTGCGACGCGAGCTCATAGGCCATCAGCTCGCTGCCGGACCCGAAACGAGAAATGGCAAACTTCTTGCCCTTGAGTTCGGCGACCTTTTTCTGATCGGCCTTGGCCGCCAGGTGAATGCCCCATCGAAGTGGGCTGGTCACAAATGCACTGTGCATCTGGATTCTGCTGCCGTTGCCGATGGCTGTGACAGCACCCTCGGTGAGCAGCGTTGCCAGGTCGACCGTGTGATCCTCGAGCGCTCCGACAAGCGCCCCCGTGCCTCCGGCAAAATGCGAGAACGTGACCTCGATCCCCAGACCTGCAAAGGCGTTGTCTTCGAAGGCCAGAAGCCATGGCAGGTTGAACGGCTCGTTGACGCCGCCGACTCGGAGAACTCTCATAGCAACAGGCTCGCTTCAATTCGTCACTTTGGCAACAACGTTCACCACATTTGGGTCAGGAGAGGCGGGAGAGGGCGCTTTCGGTAACGGCGAGGTCAGCCTCGGCGGCAGCGAGCTGCGCCTTGGTTTCGTCGACGAGATGCGCGGGTGCATTGTCGACGTAGCCCTTGTTCGACAAGCGGCCGCTGAGGCCTGCGATGGCGCCCTTGAGTTCGCCGGCTTTCTTGGTGAGCCGGTCGATTTCGGCACCGGCGTCGGCGGCATCGACCATGTCAGACAAGCCGAGTTGCTTGCCTTCGAACACCAGTGGGCTGGCTCCATCGGGGGCATCGCCGACTTCGACGAGCGCAACGCCAGCAAGTGATTCGATGTAGCCATCGGCGATCGCAACCAACGGAGACAACGCAAGTGGCACGTGCATCGTGATCATGCGTCGGGGTTTGACCTGCTGGTCTGAGCGAACGACACGAATGGCTGCAACGAGCGCATCGGCGCGTTCGAACTCGGCAATGATGGTCGTGTCGGCCGCGCTTGCATCGACGACTGGCCAGGCTGCGGTCGCCAACAGGTCTGCGGGCGGCAGCGATAGCGCAGCAACGTCGCCCGTGCGCACGCCAGCCACGTGTGGCCACAAAGTCTCGGTCACGAACGGGCAGACCGGCGCCAGAATGCGCAGCACTGCGTCGAGCACCGCACCGAGCACAACCTGTTGATCCGGGTCATCGTCGATGGTCGCCTTGACGGCTTCGAGGTAGCGGTCACAGACATCTCGCCAGATGAAGTCGTACAGCGTGTTCGCAACTTCGTTGAAGTGATAGGTGGCGAACGCGTGCTCGAGCGAGGCAACGGTCTCGTGGAGTCGAGCGATGATCCACCGGTCGGCGAACCGTGCTTCGCCAAGCTGAACCACCCGGCCGGTGTTGTCGGTGCCTTCGAGACGCTGAAGCGCAAACCGGGTTGCGTTCCACACCTTGTTCGAGAAGTTACGCCCGATGTCGAACTTCGACGACGTGTTCCGAGCGACTGGCATGTCGGCCGTGGCCGTGGCGGTGCCGGTTGCGACGCCGTAGGCCGACACCATCAACTTGTTTGGGTCGCTCGGAGAACTCTGGATCGGAGCTGCAACGGTGTGCCCGGCCGAGGTCGTGATGTACTCGGGCGTGAACGGTTCGTTGGTGTGGGGGCACACCATATCGACGGGCATGCGCACGTCTTGGGTGTCGGTGGTCATTTGCACGAGCGTGTAGCGCATGGCATCGGCGCCGTGGCTGAACACAATGTCGCGAGGATCCACACCGTTGCCCAAACTCTTGGACATTTTCTGGCCGTGGCCGTCTTGCACCATGGCGTGAATGAACACGTCGCTAAAAGGCAGCTGGCCGTCGAGGAAGTAACGATTGAACATGACCATGCGGCTGACCCACAGCGTGATGATCTCGCGAGCGGTCGACAGGACCGACGTGGGGTTGTAGGTCTCGAGCAGGCCAACCGTTTCGGGGAAGTCTTCGCTGTGGGGCCAACCCATTGTTGACATCGGCCACAGTGCCGACGAGAACCAGGTGTCGAGCACGTCGGGGTCGCGGGTGTAGCCGGCTGCTTCAGCGGCGGCCACGAGTTCGTCTTCGCCGACTGCGTTGGCTGCGTCGGAGCGACGCAGGCTTGCGTCAGGCGGAATGCAGATCGACTCTTCGATTTCGGTCGCGGTCACTCGTCGGGCGTAGTGAGCGGCGCCCATGTGGTTCCACTCGCTATCGACCCGAACCGCTTCGTCGATCCCTACTCGTTCTAGGGCTTCGACAACTTCGGCGGGAGCGTCGGCTTCTTCGATCAGCCGCATCCACACGGGGATCTGGTGTCCCCACCACAGTTGGCGACTGATGCACCAGTCACGAATGTTGTCGTGCCACGAGCGATAGGTGCGGGCGTAACGATCTGGGTAAAAGCGCAACCCGCCGTCGCCGGTCGTGTCGGTTGAGCGGCCTTCGACGTCGGCCGGAAGATCCGGTACCTGGTCAGCGGGCTGGGCGCGCATGGCCGAACCACGCAGCCGATCATCGGTCACCGCGACATACCACTGGTCGCTCAGCCACGGCTCGATTGGAACGTGGCTGCGGTAGCTGTGGCCAACCGAATGGGAGTAGTCGCGGACTTCGGCAAGTAATCCGTTGGCCTCGAACCAGTCGACGATCGCAGTGCGTGCGTCTTCTCGGCTCATGCCAACAAAGGGGCGAGCCTCGTCGCTGACGTCGTCCCATCCGTGCTGATCGCTGATAGCGCCGTCGGGGCCCATCACATTGATCACTGGCAGCTCATGACGCAGACCAATATCCCAGTCGTTGGGGTCGTGCGCAGGGGTGACCTTGAGGAAACCACTGGCCATTTGTGCCTTGGCATCACTGCTATCGGGATCGGCCATGACGACGTAGTCGTCGGCCACGATCGGGATCCGTCGCCCGACAATGGGCAACACGATGTACTTGCCGAGAACAGCTTCGGCTTGGGGGTCATCGGGGTTCACTGCTACTGCGGTGTCGCCCAACATTGTTTCGGGGCGAGTGGTGGCAACGGTGACCTGACCGCTGCCGTCTTCGAGCGGGTACGTGAGGTACCACATGTGGCCGTCGACGTCTTCCATCTCGACTTCGTCGTCGGCGAGCGCGGTGCGCGTGGCTGGATCCCAGTTCACCAGGCGTTTGCCGCGGTAGATGAGTCCATCGTCGAACAGCTTGAAGAACGCGTGGCGAACCGCAGTAGCGCACATGTCGTCCATGGTGAACCGGGTGCGTTCCCAGTCACACGAGGCGCCCATGGCTTTGAGCTGTTCAAGGATCGTGGCCTCGTATTCTTCTTTCCACTCTTGAGTCTTCTCGATGAATGCGGTGCGGCCCATCTCTAGCCGTTTGATGCCATCGGTGAGCAGCCGCTTCTCGACGACGGTCTGGGTGGCAATGCCGGCGTGGTCGGTGCCGGGCATCCACATCGTGGGTTTGCCGAGCATGCGGTTGTAGCGGACCAGAACATCTTGCAACGTGTTGTTCAGCGCATGTCCAAGGTGCAACGCAGCAGTCACGTTTGGCGGAGGGATCACGACTGAGTACGAATCTGTCCCCGGGGGTGCGGGTTCGCCGTGGAAGGCGTTGGCGGCGTCCCACTTGGCGGTTACCGCAGCCTCGGCATCGACCGGGACGTACGCTTTTGCGAGCTCACTCATAAGAGCGCCAGCGTAATTGGCCGCCAACCAAGTGGCTCAGGTTTAAGGCCGCAGAGATCGCTTTGGTCCCAAAGTCACAGATTGGTTCGTGGCGGTTAGCGAAGATCCAAACTGCGAAGATGCATGGTCTCGTTGAAGCTGCGCATGGTCCACATGTCAAGGGCCGAAGAAGCTTGCACCCGAGTCAGGCCGGTGTAGTCAGGGTGCAGATCACTTGGCCCCGGGTCATATCCAAGGGCGGTGGAGACAAACGTCGTGGTGACCATGCCGTGGCAAAAGACGGCCACGTTCTTTCCGACGTTTTCATCGCGCACTTTCGTGAAGGCCCGCATGACTCGTTCGTTGAACGCGGTCTTGCCTTCGGGGCGGTACAGGTATTCGGGGTCGTTGTTGATCTTGTCGATGAAGAAGCCGGCGTTTTCTTCTGACCTCATATAGGCACCGGTCTGCCAGCCCGCCTCTTTTAGATCATCGTCGAGCTCGGGTTCGAGATCGAGAAGCTCACAGAGCGGCAACGCGGTCTGGTGGGCGCGCAGCATAGGGCTGGCGACGATCTTGTCGATCTTCTCGACAGCGAGTTGTTTGCCGATGGCCTGCGCCTGCTCACGTCCGAGATCACTGAGTGGAGGATCGCCGTGGCCGCCGGTCTGTGATTCGTCGTTGGGTTGGCCGTGACGGATAACAAGGATGTTCATAGTTCTTACAGTTCCTGGAGCCCGATTTCTCGGCCTCGGTCGCCGACCGTATTCACGAATGCATCGGCCTCGTCGTTGGAGACGACAGTGTGTCCGATGTTCATGCGTTGGTCAGAAGTGGTCAGATGAATAAGTCGTTTGGTCAGGGTTGCTTCGGTAAAGTCTGCCCATTGCAGATCAGTATCGGTGCGCTGGTCGCGAGCCCGCGTAGGTTGCGTAACATCATGAGCGCAACGATCTGCGTGTCGGGAGCAATGCGCCGTTGCGCACGGCGCCGCATGCGAACGTGAGCCTCATCGCCAGCGAAGTTAGTCGTAACCCAGCAGTCCGACCTAAGGCGTGCGCCGCAGCAGCTCCACTGCGACCTCTGGGCCGACAAGTCCCCTGAGTTCGGCATGGAGCGAAGTGCTGACCGGAACAGCGCCCACGAATGCCGACGCCATTGCTTCGTCAGCGCCGCCACGGTTCGTGCAGCACCATGCCATTGACTCAAGGCCGCCGTCCCAGTCATGTCGTTTCCATGGTCGCAGCGTCTTGGAGCCGTCGTCGTGATGGTCAACCTTGAGTGGTGCTTGCCAGCAGATCGAGGGTTTGTACTCCAGCGGGTTCTCGCCATCCCCGACTGCGGCAAGGTGTAGCGCGCAACCTTCGCCACCTTCGAATCCGGCGCGATTGTGGAAGATGCATGCACCGTCGATGACCCGTGTGTTGCTGCGGGTCTCATCGCTGAACACGCCGCCTTCGAGTGCCGCGGCGGCATATTGAAACCGCGAGGGCTCGATGGTGATTCCTAGTGCGGCTATCCGCAGGGCTTCGTCGTCGTCGATCATCTGGGCGCCGACCGAACAGCAGCCTTGGTTCAGCTGCGCCGACGGTTCGGCCAAAATGCCCTCGCATCCGTTGTTCCAAATGCAGGTCCAGTTCGAGTCGATGAAGTCGACGTCGATCTTCCACTCGGTGCCGTCGACCGGGTCGACATAGGTTTCAAATGTCGGTTCGCTGGGAGTGGTCACAGCCGCAAGTATGCCGCTGTGAGACGCTGCGAGCGAGTTGAAACGTGACAGGCTTAGGTATATGGATCAAGAGAACGAGCCGAGAATCGCCGTCTACCTCGATTACGAGAATCTGGCCATCGGGGCGCGTGAAAATCTTGGAGCCGAGTTCGACTACGCCAATGTCGCCGACGCACTCGCTGAGCGCGGCCGGGTCATCGTGCGCAAGGCCTACGCCGATTGGTCCTATTTCGACAAGGATCGCCGAATGTTGACTCGGCACCAGGTCGAGCTGACCGATATCCCGCAGAAGATGGGCGGAAGCCGCAAGAATGCTGCCGACATCAAGATGGCGATCGATGCGGTTGAGATGGCGCTCGACCGCACCTATATCTCGACCTTTGTTATCTGCACTGGTGACAGCGACCTGAGTCCACTTGTGCACAAGTTGCGTGAGTTCGATCGCCGAGTGATCGGTGTTGGGGTCAAGGGTTCAACTTCGAACTTGTTGCCGCCGGCGTGCGACGAATTTCTGTTCTACGACAACTTGGTGACCACGACAGTGGCGGCATCCAAGGGTGGGGTGTCCAGCAATGTTGAAGTTGTGGTCACCACCCTGGCTGGTCTCGAAGAGTCGACCTCGGGTCCGGTTCGAGGCTCGGCGCTGAAACGGGCGGTCTTGCGCAAAGACCCGACGTTCAACGAATCGGATCTGGGTTATCGAGGATTCACAAGCTTGCTGAAGGGTCTGGCCGATCAGGGTTTCGTCTCACTCGACGGATCGGGCGATCCCATTGTCTCAATCGCTGGCTCCAAAGCGCTCGAACAAGCTGATCAGCTCCTTACCACGGTGGTGCGCGACGCAAAGAAGGTGTCCTACACCGGTCTCAAAGACGCGCTGGTCAAGGCGGACCGTGGATTCAGCGAAGCGAATTTGGGCTTCCGCAACTTTGGAAGCTTTGTGCGATCGGCCGAGGCTCGTGGCCTCATCAAGGTGACCGGCAAAGGCGACGACCGTACGGTCCGGGTCGCTCCGAAACGTCGACGGTGATGTGCTAATTCTAGGACGCTGCTGCGTTGTCGTCGCCAGCTTCGACTTCGGCGCGAGCTGCATCGATCCGTTCGGTGGTCAAGTGGCGGGCTGCAAAGCCCAAGAGTGCAATCTGAAGAATGCCGCCGACGAGCCACGGCAATCGTAAGGCCGCCTCGCGAGTCGTTTCGGATTCCGCGATCACGATGATCAGTCCGCCGAGTAGCGCCCCGATGGGCATGGAACCCCACGCGAAAAATCGGTACACGCTGTTCACTCGGCCCAACAGTTGATCAGGGATGATCGTCTGTCGCAGCGAAACGGTGATGACATTCCAAAGCACCGCAGTGAACATGAACAATGCGAACATCAACCAGACCACCGGCCACAGCGAAGACAGGCCGACGACGATCGACGTGATGCCTCCGACAATCAGCGTGAACCACAACGAAGGACCCGAACCGAGCTTCTTGGACACCCATGATGCGGTCCATCCACCGACCACGCCACCAATTGCGCCACCGGTCGAAAGCAGAGCGAACTCGGTGGGCGAGGTGAGCAGCACCTCTTGGGCGAACAGGACAAGCGTTGCGAACGACAACGTACCGAGCATGTTCAACAGGCCAAGCGTGATCGCAAGTGGCCGTAGAAGCTCGTGCCTCCAGAGCCAGCGGAACCCTTCGGCGAGTTCCTTCTTCCAGGGCTCGTGCTCGGCGGCGGCCTCGGTGGTTTTCGCTGGCTTCGGAAGCATGAAAATGAGCGCGGCCGACAGTGCAAACGTCAGCGCGTCGACAAAGAACGGCGCGGCGAATGCAAATGCCAACAAGGCGGCGCCGACCGCCGGGCCGGCCAAGGTGTTCGTGACCTGCTCGGCACTCCAAAGTCGCCCGTTCGCTCTTTCGAGCTGATCCTCGGTGACGAGCGACGGCATGATGGTCTGGGCGGTGTTGTCGTACAGCACCTCGGCGGTGCCGAGAAACATGGTCGCAGCCAGCACAACGACGTACAGCATCACATTGGTCGAAACAACGGTTGAGGGATCGTCGAGCTGTGCGGGTGAAGGCAGCGTGTCTTGCTGTCCCAGCACGAGTGCTGCAACCGCAGCAGTCAGCACAGCACGGGCGATGTTTGCGCCGACCATCAGGCGGCGCCGCTCGTAGCGATCGGTGATCACACCAGCAGGAAGGCTGAACAGCAGCCATGGCAGCCGCTGAAATACTGCCACCAGCGCGACTAGCAGCGGGTTCCGGGTGACGGCCGAGGCAAGCCAGGGATAGGCAATCTGGCCGATGCCATCGCCCAGGTTCGAGATCGTGCTCGCAGCAAAGAGCTTGCGATAAATCGGCCCGAGCGGGGTCTTTTCTTCGCTGCTCACGGCCCTACCGTACGGTCCGCAGACCGGTCGGCGGGGCTGATTTCGAACGGACCTGCTTCTGTGCGATTAGTGTCGCCAGCGTGTCGGTGGCTGACTTAGGGCAGCCCGTGCACTATGCCTCAGAAGCTGCTGCGCCTCAGGAGTTCGCTGGCCAGGTCGTCGAACAAGGTTGCGGCAACCAGCGCTCCCACCAGGGCCAAGATTCCAAGGCCGATCTTGCGCAGTGCTGGCCGAGAGATCCAGTCGCCCGACGTGGGCCACGCGACTTCGAGCGATGCCAGCACGATCAGCGGAACGAACAGTCCCACGAAATACAGCAGGTTGGGAAACAGCTGCGACCACGGCTGAAACGGTGCCTGGGTGATGATGTCGCCAAGCTCACTTCCGACGCATGGGTCCCATGTCCACCCGACGAGGAACGCCCCAACAATCGTTGCTGCAAGATCGCTGGCGAGTTCGTTGCGTCGCCACGCAACCAAGACCAGTCCCACCAGTAGCGCTCCGGTCAGAATGTGGACGATGCCGCTGTCGCGGAGTGGCCACCATCGGGTGAAGCCAAGCCAGGTGATGAGGGTCACCGTGGCGATCCATGCTGGCACGAGCCAGGCGCGCCGTTGGCCCATGAGCGCAACGCCGAGCGCGGGAACAAGCAATACCAGACTGCATGCCAGCTTGAGGCTCTCGATGCCTTCGGCCAGGATCCCCATCGTCGACGCGTCCGCCTACGAAGACGTGGGCGCCGGGGGAGGGTTGTCGAGCAGGTACTGAATGGTGTCGCGAAGTTCTTCGTATTTGCCTTCGCCGATGTGGTCGTAGCGAATGTCGCCGTTTTGGTCGATCACATAGCTGCGGGGCCAGAAGCTGCGAGTGCCGGGCTGCCAAGCTCGGAAGTTTTTCTTCTCGGTGTCGAGCGCAATCGGCCAGGTCACGCCCAGGTCGATGAGTGCGGCCTCGATGTTCGGAATCTCGGCTTCGTAGCTGAACTCGGGGGCGTGGACGCCGACGATCTCGAAGTTCTCGTCGGCGAACTGTTCTACGTAACTCTGGTTGAACGGGATGCGAGCCTTGCAGTTGTGGCAGCCAAAGGTCCACATCTCGACCAGTACGACTTTCCCGTCGAAATCGTCGATTGACGTGGCGTCGGTGTTGAGCCAGCCATCGAGGTCGTCGAGGCCCATGCGGGGTCCAAGGTTCTCTGGGGCATCAGCGTCGGGTTCGGGTGCAGCCGTTGCGACAGGATCACTCGCCGCCTCGCTGTCATCGCTGTCTTGGATCGCAGTGTCTTGGATCGCAGTGTCTTGTCTGGTGGTGTCTTGGATCGCCACTTCGTCGGAGGTCTCGTCGCCAGTGTTGGTGGCTGGTACTGCTGGCTGGGTTGGCGAGTCTGGCGTCGTGGCGACCGGCAGGCTGGCGGGCTCCGATGGGCTGCCACCGAGCATGACCCAGAGCAGAGCGGCGACTCCTGCGACGACGACGGCGCTTGCAGCGATACGGCTTCCCATGCCGAGACCCTAGATCTACAGGTATCGGTGGCGGACGCGACAGACCGGTATTACCAAGAATGTAAGAAGTCTCCGAGTTGCGATCCCGGCGTTGGTTTTACTCGCCCGATGGCACCTCCGAGCGGTTCGAGGTCGATCGGGAGCGCAGCCATGGTCTTGCTGGCGAGGGTGATCAGGGCACGCCTTCTTTTCGTCGCTACGGCTCGACGTCTTGAGGGAAGAGGCCGGTGGCGCTATAGCGGGAGATCGTCTGTTCAAGCGGGCTCAGACCGGTACCGTTTGTGCCTGAGAACATCAGTTGCAACGGGTGTTCGAGGTCGTGATGAAGCCCCAGAATGTGGCCAACCTCGTGACTAGAAACTCGCTCATCGGGCACACTTGGATCGTCGACGACAAAGAACAGATTGCTTCCCTGGGGTGTGAATCCGTTGACCCCAAACGACGAGCGCACATAAAAGCCGTTGATGGCTTGGCCATCTTGGACCTGGAAGGTCGTATTCACTTCGGCGAAGAACTGGTCGGTGCTTCCGAGCGCTATGCCTTGTAATACCGGTGTTGGAATCTCGAGTCGATGCACCTTGATCGGGTCGAATCTCACGTCGGCTTGATCCCAAATCGTGGCCATATCGGCCGCAATCTGCTGCAGGTCCTCGGTGCTGCGCTGCGACGAGAGGTCTGAGGTCGGGTTGTCGGCCTCGACCACGAGATGCAAGGTGAGCGGCACAACGATGGTCTTGCGTTCGCTGGTCGGTGATGTCGTCGGCGCATTGGAGCAGCCGGTGAGTATCAGCAGCAGGATGAGAGCGGCACGTGACATCACGAGGTGCAGTATTGCCGAGGCGTCGGCCCAACCTGGCGCGCGTCAACCCGGCGCGAGATAGACACCTACGTGGGTGCACTGGTGGTGTCTCCCGCTAGCCTGCACCTACCGCCGTTCAATAACGGTCATTATTGCTTGGTCGCAACGGCTCGATGTCGCACCTAGACCAAAGAGGCTCTCCATGGCAGATTTCAACCCCTCCCTCAACGAAGATCAGCTCACGATTCAGAAGTGGGTTCACGACTTCGCCGAAGATGTGATGCGTCCCAACGCCGAAGAATGGGACGAGAAAGAAGAGTTCCCGTGGCCGGTGGTGAAGGAGGCCGCAGAGATTGGTCTGTACGGTTGGGAGTTCTTGGCCAACGCGATGTTCAACGACCCAACCGGCCTCACCATGCCGGTGGCCATCGAGGAGATGTTCTGGGGCGATGCCGGGTTGGGCATGGCCATCATGGGTTCGGGCCTCGCCGCGGCAGGTATCGCGGCGTCGGGCACCCAAGACCAAGTCATGGAATGGGTGCCGCAGTGTTACGGCGACGCCACCGACGTTCAACTCGGCGCGTTCGCTGCCAGCGAACCCGACGCAGGTTCTGATGTGGGTGGCTACCGCACGTCGGCCAAATACGACGAAGCCAACGACGAGTGGATTCTCAACGGAACCAAGGCCTGGATCACCAACGGTGGTATCGCCGACATCCATGTCGTGATTGCAGTCGTCGACCCCGAACTTCGGTCGAAGGGTCATGCCAGCTTCATCGTCCCGCCTGGGACCAAGGGCCTGAGCATGGGGCAGAAGTACAAGAAGCACGGCATTCGAGCCAGCCACACCGCCGAGGTCGTTCTCGACGATGTGCGGGTCCCCGGGCGTTGTCTTCTCGGAGGCAAAGAGAAACTCGACGAGCGCCTCGCCCGAGTTCGGCGCGGCGAAAAAGGCAACTCTCAAGCAGCGATGCAGACCTTCGAGGCGACTCGGCCCACCGTCGGCGCCCAGGCGATCGGTGTGGCCCGTGCTGCGTACGAGTACTCACTTGACTACGCCAAAGAGCGCGAAGCTTTCGGCCGCAAGATCATCATGAACCAGTCGATTGCGTTCATGTTGGCCGACATGGCCACCGAGATCGAAGCGACCCGGCTGCTGATCTGGCGGGCGGCTTGGCTCGGCAAACAAAAGGGGTTCGTGAATGCCGAAGGTTCGATGGCCAAGCTCAAGGCTGGCCGGGTCGCAACCCACGTGACCGAACGTGCCATCCAGATTCTGGGCGGCTACGGCTACACCCGGGAGTACCCCGTTGAACGCTGGCACCGCGACGCCAAGATCCACGACATTTTCGAAGGCACCGAGCAGATCCAGCAACTGGTTATCAGCCGAGCCATCTCCGGCCTCCGCATCGAGTAACCGGTCTATCCCGCCGGTCGCGGTCTCAAACCGCGGCGGCGCGTCTCTAGGTTGCGAGGACTAGGCATCGGGCGTCCGAATCGTCCGTAAGGCCGATGGGGCGACCGACTTTGTGCGAGATGATGTGTTCTCATCGTATTCTCACCTTCGATTTGTGATGCTGGTGGCATCGCACCCGGCGGAACTAGGAGTCTCTGTCATGTTGGCCAAGTTCAAAGTCACAGCCATCGCAGGAGTATGCGTTCTAGCTCTTGTTGCAAGCGCGTGCGGCGGCGGTTCGTCCGAGGCCGTGGCCCCTGGGGCTGATAGCGAATCAACTGATTCGTCAAGTTCGGCGAACTCCGGCACGTCAGGTTCTTCCGATGGCGAAGCTGAATCGCCGCTTGGTGATCTGCTGGGGCTTCCGATTGCCGACGACGAGGCCATGGAGGACTATTTCAACGATCTTGGCCGTCAAGCCGAGATCAAGATCGCCGAATGCATGCTGGCGCAAGGCTTCGAATACCAAGTCGTTGACTACAGCGCGCTGGGCGGAGCCGCTACATCGGTGGACTTCGACAGCCGCGAATACGCCGTCGAGTACGGCTTCGGAGTCGCGTCGAACCCATTTGAAGAGTCGTTCGAGGCTTTCGAATCATTCAAAGACCCAAACCAGGAGTACGTTCAGTCGCTGACGCCAGGCGAGGTCGACGCCTACGAGATGGCGCTGACTGGATCTGTGTTTGACCCTGATGCTGATTTCCAAGAATTCGGTGAGCCGGGCGGCTGCCAGGGCGACGCATTCGAGGAGGTCTTTGCGTTCGGATTGGTCTTCGACCAGTTCCAGGACGAGTTCGAGGCGATCGAAGAAGCCTTCGAAGCTGACGCCCGCATTGTTGCAGCGACATCGGGCTGGGGCGCATGTATGACCGAAGCCGGCTTCCGGTTCAGCGACGTCGACTCGGCCGAAGCGGACATTCGGCGCCGATACAACAGCATCGTCGACGATCCAGACGCCTACGAGGACGATGCCGATCTCGGAGGCACCGAGGTCACCGTCGGCGACGACGCAGCTGAGGATGTGTTCTTCTTTGGGCCAGGCACCCTCAAGCCAGCGTTCCAGCAGCAGGTCGACGAACTCGCCGTCGAAGAACGCGCTATCGCCACCGCAAGTTGGGACTGCAACGGTCCGCTCCGCGAGATCGAAGACGATGTGGAGCGTGAATATGAGCAGCGCTTCGTCGACGAAAACGGCGCAGCTATAAGAGAGGCGCTTGGCGAGTAGCTCGCGAACCAAGCTGTTCGGCGACGTCTGCAGCGACGACGGCAGCGTAGAGGCCTCGACTCTGCCGTAAGGGCGAGCCGGACGAGACCGAACCGAGCGGCTTTCATGAAGCCACGATGTGAGTCTGAGTCAAGAAAGTCAGCTAGTGCGGTGCCACGGCCTCGAAATCGGCCAGCAGTTGGGCTCAACCGCCAATTGTTGGTCGAGCCGGAAGGCGTCGAAGTTGGCTTGCACCGGGGGCGAATGGTTGTGTTGCGCCGCGACGCAGCGGCTACACACGGTGCATGAAAAACCTCTTTGGCCAAACCGCAGTTATTACCGGCGCGGCGAGCGGCATCGGCCTTGCAATGGCCCACAAGTTCGGCGCCGAAGGCATGAAGCTGATGCTGGCCGACGTCGAAGGGGGTCCGCTCGCGCGGGCCGAGTCAGCGCTGCAAAGCGCAGGGTACGAAACTGCCTCGATGAAGTTCGACGTGCGCGACCTCGAGCAGGTGCAAGCCCTCGAAGACGCGACCCGCGAACGCTTCGGCAACGTGCACGTGCTGTGCAATAACGCTGGCGTCGGGGGCGGGGGAGCAGTTGCGAACCGCGACGACATCGAGCAGTGGCGGTGGACGATCGATGTGAACTTGTGGGGCGTGATCTATGGCTGCAAGACATTCCTTCCTGCCATGGTCGAACATGGCGAGGCGGGTCACATTGTGAACACCGCGTCGATGGCGGGCCACGTAGCAGGTCCATATATGGGTGCGTACAACGTGTCGAAGTACGGCGTCGTGGCGCTTTCAGAGACGTTGTCTCGCGAGATGCAGATCGCGAGCACCGCGATTGGAGTATCGGTGCTTTGTCCCGCCTTTGTTCAGACCGCCATCGCCGATAGCGGGCGCAACATGCCAACCGAACTGCAGGCTGACCCGACCGAAGACGGTCTGGCATTCAAGAACGTTGTCGATGCGCTGGTCGCGGGCGGAATCGAAACCGGTGTGGTGGCCGAGGCGGTCGCGAACGCGGTGATCAACGATCAGTTCTGGATCCTGACGCACCCGGAGACCAAAGAAGCGATCACGAACCGGGCCAACGACATTGTTCATGGCGTCAACCCAGTGCCTGGCATGATGCCGGGCTAGCGGAGAGGGGCAGCCCCGGTCAGAGCAGCCCTGGTCAGAGCAGCCGTGGTCAGAAGCGGTGGACGCTCATCGACAGGGCCCAGGCGGCGCCGAGCAGGATCGCAGCGACCGCGGTGAACCACGCAGTAACTTCGACCTCGTCTTGCTGGACTTCGAGCGATGTCGGCAACGCGCTGAAGACATCGGCGAGTTGATCGGCATCGGCGGCTTTAAAGTACTGGCCGCCAGTCAGATCCGCGATCGACTGCAGCGTGGGTTCGTCGATGACGAGCAGCTGCAACGCCTGGGTGGGAATCTCGCCGCCTCGTCCGCCGCCGCCGCCAAAGCTGCCGGTGATTCCGCCAAAGCTGTCGCCGCCAACGCCGTCGCTTGCGAACTCGCCGCCGTCGAATTGATCAGCGCCAATTTGTGTCGTGCCGCAGATCATCTCGGTCGGCTGGTCGGTTCCGAAACCGATCGTGAAGACCCGCACTTTTCGGTCGGCGGCAGTCTGGGCCGCTTCGATCGGGTCCGGTCCTCCAGAGTTGGCGCCGTCGGTCAACAACACGATGATGTCGCCTTGAAATGCGTCGGCGGGGATTGCTGGTGAGTTGAGCTCGTCGAGTTCGTCGTCCGGCGGCGCGACGTCGTCGTTCACTTCGGCGATCGCTCCCAATGACTTGAGCTGGGCGCTTCCGATCGAGGTGCCAAACGCGGTGCGGAAGTTGTCGATGGCCGTGATCAGCTCTTCGGTGTCGTTGGTGGGCGGCACAACTTCGCGAGCAGTGCCAGCGAACGCAATGATGCCGATCTTGGTGGCACCGGCCTGTTCGGTAACAAAGGTGCGGGCGGCCGCTTGGGCCACCGTGAGCCGGTTCGGCTCGACATCGATGGCACACATTGAACGCGACACGTCGAGCGCAAGGATTATCGACGTTTGGTTCTGAGGCAGTTCGCGCACCACATGGGGCCGAGCTGCGCCCAACGCAAGGCTTGCGACGGAACAAAGGAGTAGCACCGCTGGCAGATGTCTTCGCCAGGTAGCGGTCGAGCCAGCGGCTTCGCGGACCAGCGACAGACTCGAATACCTGACCGCAAACTGGCGTTTGCGTTGCAACCAGAGTAGATACAGACCGATCAGCAACGGAATCAGTGCCAGCAGGAACAGTGCCAGCGGCCACACGAATCTCATGGTGACACCCGCCCGAACCATCGCAGCGATAGCCCGGCGGCCGCGATCACGAGCATCATCGACACGATGGCAAAGATGGCGGTGACCTCTATGCGTTCGCCCTGACGCTCGAAGTTGCGTTCGACCTCGTCGAAAATGTTGGCGAGGTCTGGGTCATTGGCTGCCAAGAAGTAGCTGCCTCCGGTCGACTCGGCGATCTGGGTGAGCGCAACTTCGTCGAGCGCGGTCGCAATTCTGAATCCGTCGAGGCTAACGACTGTGCCTCGCTCTGTGCCGATGCCAACGGTGTACACCGGCACACCAGCATCACCAGCGAGTGTGGCTAGTCCCGACGGGTTGGCACCACCGATGTCTTCGCCGTCGGTAAACACCACAATCGCCGCATTGGAGTAGGACCCAATGTCGACGCGCGCACCAGTGCCGGTCTCGACGTCGAGGGCGATTGGATCATCGGCGATTGCACTGAGCGACGCCAGGATGCCCTCGCCGATCGAAGTGCCGCCATCGGCGGTCAGCCGCTCAATTGCTGCGAGGACCTCGGTTTGATTCTTGGTCGGCTCCTGCAAAATCACTCCACCGTCGGTGAAGGCAACGACACCAATCTGGATCGAGCCGGGTTGGCGATCCACGAATGTGTTGGCGGCCGACTTCGCAACATCGAGTCGGGTGGGGTCGACATCGCTCGCGAGCATCGAGTTCGAGGTGTCAAACGCCAGAACAACCTTGCCGACCCGCACCGGCAGGGTCACGTTGGCCTCGGGTCGAGCCAGGCTGAACAGCAAGCCGGTGAGCGCCAACAGCAGAAGTGCCGACGGCGTGTAGCGTCTCCAGCCATCGACCACGCGGCCGTGGCCGCTGCTTATGAGGCGCAAACTTTCAGGACGCCGTTTCGCCCGCCGGCCAAGGACCGCGACGTAGCCGACGATTAGCAACGGGATCACGCCCAGTATCCAAAGCGCAGCAGGCGTTGCGAAGCTCACCGCAGTCGCTGCTTTCTGATCTGCGCGATCTCGACGATTGCGCGCACCAAGTCGTCGCTTGTCGAAATCGTATGCAAGTCCATCCGCGCGCGTCGAGAGCAGCTCGTGATCATCTCGTTGCGTCTGGCTGTTGCTTGGGCGAAGCGATCCCGGAACCCTTGGTCGCTTGAGTCGACGTAGATCTGTTCGCCAGTCTCGGCGTCTTCCATGACCATGACGCCAACGTTTGGTAGCTCGGCTTCGGCCGGGTCGACGATGCGTAACGCGATGACTTCGTGACGTTGCCCAAGCTGAGCCACCGGACGTTCCCACCCGGGCTCGCTCACGAAATCGCTGACCAAGAACACGAGTGAACGGCGCCGAATCGTCGCATGGGCGGAAGTTGCAAGGTCGCCGAGCCGGGTTTGACCGCCACGACGTTTGGGTCTTGCGCGGCGGGCCCAGCGCCGCCGGGCTGGTTGACTGGGCGCAGTCGAAACCGGTGGGGTCTGCATTTCTTTGGCCAGGCGCAGCACCTGGGTACGCCCGCCATGCGGTTCAATGATCGTTTGCACCTGGTTGTTCCATGAGATAGCGCCGACGCGGTTGCCTCCGTTGGTCAGCAATCGTGCGAGACAGACCACGGTGTCGGTGAGCATTTGGGCTTTCGACGGGTCGCCACCAAAGGCCATCGAAGCGGATCGGTCGAGCAGGAACCAGGCGGTGAGCTCGCGGTCCTCGACGTACTGTCGAACGAAGGGGGTGTTCATTCTTGCCGTGACATTCCAGTCAATGTGGCGTGTGTCGTCGTGCGGCTGATACGCCCGCAGATCAGTGAAGTCGAGGCCGCCGCCACGAAACAACGTGCGGTAGTCGCCTTGGAGCAGACCATCAAGCCGGCGCAAGACGGTGAAGTCCAGCCGATCGAGGACCTGCTCAGGCGTCTGGGTCACTGCGCAGAACCGGTGTTGTCTTGCATTGCGATTTCTGGCAGCGGCAGTGCGTTGATGAGCCGGTCGACGATGTCGTCAGCGCTCACGCCGTCGGCCAGTGCCTCGTACGAGACCACGATTCGATGACGCATGACGTCGGGCGCAATGTCGCGAAGGTCTTCGGGCAGTGCGTAGCTGCGTCCTCGTATGAAAGCCAACGCTCGTCCGGCCAGAATCATGTTGATCGATGCCCGTGGGCTCGCGCCGAAGCTGATGTACTTGCCGAACTCGTCTTGGCCGACCAGCGATGGGTTGCGACTGGCGGCAACCAGCTTGACGGCGTATTCCTTGAGCGCCGGATCGACGAACACTCGGTCGGTCTCGGATTGAAGCTCGGCGAGCTGTTCGGTCGAGATCACGTGGTCGATGGATTCGATTGGTTGGGTCATGCGGTCGACGATCACGAACTCTTCGGTCAGCGATGGATATCCCACCAGAACTTTGAGCATGAACCGGTCGACCTGAGCCTCGGGCAGCCGATAGGTGCCTTCGGACTCGATCGGATTTTGGGTCGCCATCACCAAGAATGGCGACGGCACATGATGGGTCTCGCGGCCGATCGTGACTTGGCGTTCCTGCATGACTTCGAGCAGCGCACTCTGGACTTTGGCTGGGGCACGATTGATCTCGTCGGCCAACAACAGGTTGGTGAATACCGGACCGAGTGCCGTGTTGAACTCGCCGGTCTGCTGATTGTAAATGCGGGTGCCGATCAAGTCTGCTGGCACCAGGTCAGGCGTGAACTGGATGCGCTGGAATTCGCCACCGATCGCGCTACTCAGACTTTTCACTGCCATGGTCTTGGCCAGGCCCGGCACACCTTCGACAAGTACGTGACCGCGGGCCAACAAACCAACGCTCAGCCGCTCAAGAAGCAGGTCCTGGCCGACGATCACTTTTTTGACCTCGAACATGACCTGTTCCATAAGCTTGGTTGCTACGGCTGTGTTCTCGATGCTGGAATCTTCTGTTCCTGAGTCTTTTGTCAAGGTGTCATCCTGAATACGGTGCCGGGCACAACCTGAATAGGGTGCCGGGCACAACTGGTGGCGAGCGGGGAACTACTGCGAGGGACGGTCGGCGGAACGAGCGACCGCAACATCGATCGGAACAGCGAAACCAAACCCGGCGATCGAGCCGGTGCCGGGCGGGGCGGCAAGTACTGTCACGAGACCGATCACGTGGCCTTGTTCGTTGAGGAGCGGGCCACCCGCACTGCCCCGGTTGACGGCTGCATCGAATTGGATCAGGCCCTCGAGTGCCTGACCGGTGTTGGGGTCCACTTCGAGCCGCCGGTCCAGCCCAGAGACAATGCCGGCGCTGAGCGAGGCTGTCAGCCCAATCGGGTTACCAACGGCGAACACCGGGTCGCCGACAGCGAGTGTCCGCGAGTTACCGACAACTGCTGGTACGAGCTGTAGCGACGGCGCAAGGGCAGTCAACACCGCCGTGTCGACTTCGAGGTCAACCGACGCGATTTCGGCAATCGATCGAGATCCATCGGCGAATTCGAGCTCGATGGTGCTCGCCTGATTGATCAGGTGACTAGCGGTCAGGACTTGGCCACTGGCGTTGAAGACAAAGCCTGCGCCGACGACATCGCCGCCATCGGCCGAGCGAGCTCGCACAATAACAATGGACGAAGCGATCTGGTCGAACGCTGCGGCCGCAGGCGTTTCGTTTTCTTGAGCCGAAAGGGCATCGGCAATAGCGCCATCGACCTCGGCCCGAGTGAGCTCAGTGCTGGTGGGCCACAGCGCCCAAGCTGCGAGCACAATCGCGGCGCCAGCGCATAGACCAAGCGCCACGTAGTGCCACGAGCGACGGTTCTCGGGTCGAAGCTCTGGCTCGGGTCCGCTATCGCCGGGCGCGACAGGATCGGTTTCGGCTGGATCGTCGAAACCGAAGAGCACCAGCTGTTATGCGCCGCGGCTGGGCCGGTTGGCGCCCCAACGGGCAATGTCTGCGTCAAGGTCCAGCGCCACGTTGGATGGCGCATCGTCTTCGAGCAGTTCCTCGGGGACTTCCCACATGATTTCGAACTCGATGCCATCGGGATCTTGGCAGTACAGACTTCGGCTGACGCCGTGGTTGTTCTCGCCAACCAGGGCGCCCATGTCGGCCAGGCGCGCCTTGGCATCGACCAGGTCGCTCAGCGTGGCGACTTCCCAGGCAATGTGGTAGAGCCCGATGCCGCGTGGCGCAGCAGGTTCGGCCGCGGCCTTGAACAGACCCAGGTCATGGTCAGTTGTCGAGTTGGGCGATGACATGAATACCGCATCGCTGGCGACGTTCTTGATCTCGAGGCCAAGCGCCTGTTGGTAGAAGGCTGCGCTGGCCGTCGGATCGCGTACCCACAGCACGGCATGTCGCATTCCTCGTGTTGCCACTGCGGCCCCCTGACGTTGTTGGTCGATGATCCCATGGATGGTCGGCGCAGGTGTAGAAAAGCGATGTAGTAACCCGCCATGTCATCGGACTCTTCCCATCTGCACCACTATCATCTGACGGTGCGATCGAGGTTGACTCCAGCTGTGGTCGGTATGTGCGCGTTTGTGATTTCGCTGGTCGGGTGTGGTGGCGAACCCGACCGTGACCCAATTCGGCTGCAGGCAAACGCAGTTGGTGGCGGTCAGATCTTCGTGAGCGACCTTGCGAGCCAAGACACGGTGCTGTGGTTCTGGGCACCGTGGTGACCGCATTGCAAAGCTATGGCTCCTGCGGTCGCAGAGCTCGAAACTCAGTACGAAGACGACGTGCGATTTATCGGAATATCGGGCCAAGACGACCCCGAAGAGATGGCGGTGTTCGTCGATGACTTCGGCATGGCCGGGTTTGAGCACGTCGCCGATATCCATGGCCAGATCTGGGTCAGTTTCGGCGTGACAGCTCAACCCTCTTACGTTTTCATCAACGACGACGGCGCGATAACCCGACAAGTAGGCGGCATGAGCGCCGAAGACCTCGAAGCCACCATCGAACAACTCATTGCCGACTGACATCTGTGACGATTTTTCCGCGCATTGCGCGGACAGATCGTCACAGATGTTGGTTTTAGGATCAGGCGACGGCGGTTGCGTCGCTCGGGCGTTCGTACTGTGGGGTATCGAAACGTTCGGAGCGTTTGTCGCTGAGTTCACGCGCTTTTGGTTTCCACTCGGTTGGCCAGCGATGGGGCAACGGCACAATGGTCCCTGACTCGGTGGCCGAATGGATCAAGCCCAGCGCCGCAGTGGCGACTTCGATCTGCTCGGCGAGTTGGTCGGGCCGACCAGCGGTGTGGCCGAGCGGATAGTCCAGGTAGCTGGCTCGTGGCGGATTGGCTTGAGCGGTGATCACCCACGACGAGGTCATTGACACGGTCGGATATCCGAGTGCTTCGAGGTGGCGTGCGATCAGTCCAACTGACTGATGACAGACCGGTCAAACGGGAACAAGCAGCACCACGTCGGGTTCCATCGCCCGGGTCTGTTCAGTCATCGCCGGGATCAACTCTTCGCGCAGTCGACGCTGCGAGTAGATCCCACCCATGAACGTGAGCGCATGCGAGGTGAGGGAACCGATCGTGCCAGAGTCGACCATGCTGCGCAGGGCATCGATGGGGAAGACGACGTTGGGGTCGACCCGAGCTGCCGTCATGTCGTAGGCGAAGTGGCTGGTTCGCAGGTCGGCTCGATCGACATCGGTTGGTATCTGGCGGTGTGACGTGTCGTCTTTGTGATGGAAGGCCACTTGGCCCACTTGGTAGATACCGCCCGAAGCAACTAGCGCAACTTTGGACTCGGCCAAGGGCTTGGTTGGTCGTGCGAGTTCGACTGGCTCAGGCTCATTGGCCCAGCGATAGGAGTCATAGCCCAGCTGGGCGTAACTGTCGTGGGTCTGCTGGATGTGATCGACGACATCCAACTCGGCGGGCGGCTCCAACGGCATAGCGTTACCTTAGGGGGCTCGCCGATAGGTGTGCCGATTTCTTGGCAGCCCCACGAGCTGCGCGCAGGCTGACCGCTCACCCGAGTAGGACGAACGGTGGGTTCGTCGCTTCGCCATGACAATCAGCCAGACTGATTCGATGCGAATCGTGGCCGAGGCCGAGATCCGAGCGGCGGCGTCGATCGCAGCGGCGCGCTCAGCGGTGCACGGCGCCTTCTGTGCGCTCGCCGAAGGGTCGGTGATTGCGCCGCCAGAACTTGCCATGAAGCTCGACCATGGCGGCGAACTACACGTCAAAGGTGCGTACTTGGGTGGCGACTCCGTCGAGGTTGCGAGTCAGGTCGGCGCACTTCAGCACGCGCCTGCGATAGTGGACAGAGCGGCAAGCCTTGGCAATGTAGTAACCGGCCGCGCTCCGGGCCGTAGGACCGCTGGACAGGTCACCGTCGCTGACCTCTGTGGTCTGGGTATACAAGACGCCGCGATGGCAGAATTAGTGATGGCATTTCATGATTGATCCGGCTGATATTGCGAGCGCTGCGGAGCGCATCGAACCCCATGTTTTGCGCACGCCGCTGCTGCGAAGCGCACCGCTCTCGTCGCGCCATGGCGCCGACATTTTGATCAAGTCTGAACACCTGCAGCGAACGGGAAGCTTCAAGGTGCGCGGTTCCGCCAACGTGGTGCATTCGCTCGACGCCGAAGCGGCCAAGAACGGCGTGGTGACTGCGTCGTCGGGCAATCACGGCATCGGTGTTGCGACTGCGGCTTCGAGTCGGGGAGTGGCCAGCACCATCTTTCTGCCGTCGAATGCGTCGAAGTCGAAGCTCGATCAGATCAAGCGCCTCGGTGGCCAGATTGTGCTGGTCGACGGCACCGACAGCAGCCTGGCCGAGGCTGCAGCGCGCGCCCACGCGGCGGAGACCGGCCTGGCGTACGTATCGCCGTATAACGATCCGGTGATCGTTGCTGGCCAGGGAACCGTTGGCAAGGAGATTCTCGAAGACGTCGATGGCCCGATCGACATGGTCGTTGTGTCGGTTGGCGGCGGCGGATTGATCTCCGGCATCGCCACCTGGGTTAAGGCCCAGTCACCGTCGACCAAGATCGTGGGTGCGTCGGCGCTCAACGACCGGGCGATGGCGGCATCGATCCAGGCTGGTTCGGTGATCATTCCTGAGTTCAAACCGACCTTCTCCGACGGCACCGCCGGCGGGCTCGAAGCAGACACCATCACCTTCGCGATGTGTCAGGCCCTGGTCGACGAATGGATCGACGTGACCGAAACCAATATCGCATCTGCGGTCACGAACATGATCGACGATCACCACCAGCTGGTCGAAGGTGCCGCCGGCGTCGCAATCGCCGCCGCCACCGCATGCGCAGATCGTGAGCCGGGCGCAAGAATCGTGGCGGTGAGCTGCGGAGCAAACGTCTCCTCAACCGCCCTCGACCAAATGATCGTCCAGTCGCGTAGCTAGCAAAGGATGTGCCCGGCACACCCCCGTTAACTCATCACGGTGAACGAGCGCCGGAGCAATCAGCCGTCGATGGCGGAATCCCGGCTCGGTGGCATTCGAATTCGGCCGATCAAATGATCAGTGACTGGCACAAGATCACGTCTTCCTTGTCCTCGATTGGGCCCGCCGTGGCCTATGTCGGCTTTTCGATGGGCGCCATCTTTGGATTTTCGACAGTGGCATCAATGCCGTCGATCGAGGCGGCTGCGTTCGTGGCTGGCGGTATCCCGAGCGGGGGTGGCATTGACGATCCGCCGCTGCGCCAGCATCTAATTGACGCCGCGCGCAGGCTTGACACGACGCAAGTGCTCATGCAGAACAAACTTGGTGATCACATCTTCTCGGTCGATGACAGTCACGAGCTTTTCAACGAGGTAGCCGGAGAGGGCAACAGGTTGGCGTTTTCCGATGGGGATCACGATGAATGGCCCGCTGGTCTGATTGGCGAATCTATCGACTTCATCAACCAGAACATCAGCTGATAGCGCAAATCAGATGGTGAGCTTGAGAGCCGAGGCTGGTGCGCGCCAGTTCGAGCAGGCGCGAGGTCGTCACACCAACTGGATCAACATGAAATTCGGGACGGCGTTGCGTCGATCAATCTAAACCAAGGGCCATCTGATATGCCTACCCCTTGTCAAGGCTTTATGGGGCGAGCTGGCCGACCTGTCGACGGCTGGCGTTAAGTCGCTCTCGGGCGATCGAAGGGAACTCAAACAACTTGGAAAAACACTAAATACAAGGTTGCTACAGAACATGCGTTCGATTATAGTATGTTCTATGGGGATGACATTCGGCTCAACATCAGAGGGTGCAAGCAATCCCATCGCCGATGCGCTGGTTTCGATCGATAAAGCCATTGGCGTGGTCCGTGATCATCTGCCATTTGTCACGGGCCATGAGTTGCTCGGTGATGCGGTGCTCGATGTGATTGGTCTCGGCACCGACCTGGATTCTCTGCGGCTTCAGCTCATCAAACAAGCCGAAGTCAATGGTGTCGCCCAACGGGCTGGTTTGCGCACAATGGGCCAGTTCGTGGCCGCCCACACCAACAACCCAGCAGCGCCATCGAACCGCGACCGGCGGCTCATCAAATGGTTACGTCACTACCCCGTGTTCGAGGCGGCCCTAGAACGCCGTGACATGACCGTGGCTCATCTTGAGTACATGCG
>ENA-ORXT01001663-ORXT01001663.1-marine-metagenome-genome-assembly--contig:-NODE-1663-length-28910-cov-10.663719_pt1 | contig 28910 bp, 3 predicted proteins | sample MGYA00237868_ERZ511482 | MGnify/ENA metagenome assembly ERZ511482 | reverse complement strand
AACGCAATAGCGAGTGATATTTGTGGTGGAGTTATTTGGAGCAACAATGCAGGAGCATTCAGTGATGATTGTGGGGAGACTGGATCTGTAACGGTAATTTTTACTGCTACGGATGACTGCTCAAATAGCAGCACAACTTCTGCTACCTTCACAATAGAAGATACTACAGCGCCAGACATTGACATTGCAGCGAGCAACGAAACTGTAGAATGCGATGGTGCAGGGAATGTTTCAGCTTACGAAGCATGGTTGTCAAATCTCGGTGGTGCAAATGCCACGGACGACTGCAGTTTTGTAACTTGGAGTAATAATGAGAACGGATTATCTGATTTATGTGGAGCAACAGCTAGTGGTACAGTAACTTTTACTGCCACGGATAATTGCGGTAACAGTTCTGCAACAACCGCCACCTTTATTATTGAAGACACCACCCCTCCAAGTATAGATACAGAGGCAAGCGATGAGACGGTAGAGTGTGATGGAGCAGGAAATATAGCAGAATATCAAGCTTGGTTATCAGCAAATGGTAATGCAATTGCCAGTGATATTTGTAGTGGAGTTTCTTGGAGCAATAATGCGGGAGCTTTTAGCAATGACTGTGGGGAGACTGGTTTCGTAACAGTAACTTTTACCGCCATAGATGACTGTTCAAATACGAGCACAACTACAGCAACCTTTACGATAGAAGATACTACTAACCCTACCATCGATCTTGAGGCAAATGACGAAACCGCAGAATGTGATGGTACAGGAAATATAGCGCTATACCAATCATGGCTAGCAAATAACGGAGGAGCGGTTGCCAGTGATATTTGCAGTGGAGTTACCTGGAGCAATAACGCTGCAAATTTCAGTGATGACTGTGGTGCAACTGGGTTTATTACCGTTGCTTTCACCGCTACAGATGATTGCGGAAATAGTGCTACTTCATCGGCTACGTTTATTATTGAAGATACTACTGTACCAAGTATTGATATGCCCTCATCTAACCAAACTGTAGAGTGCGATGGCGCAGGAAATACTACAGAATATCAATCATGGCTATCCGCTAACGGAAACGCAATAGCGAGTGATATTTGTGGTGGAGTTATTTGGAGCAACAATGCAGGAGCATTCAGTGATGATTGTGGGGAAAGTGGATTTATAACGGTAACTTTTACCGCTACAGATGACTGTGGAAACAGCAGTTCTACAGCAGCTACATTTACTGTAGAGGATACTACGCCGCCAAGTATAGACACGGAAGCAAATGATGAAATTGTAGAATGTGATGGTGCTGGTAATAATACTGCATATCAATTATGGTTAACCAATAATGGAAATGCAATATCAAGTGACATATGTGGTGGAGTTACCTGGACGAATGATGCTGGAAGTATTAGCGATGGATGTGGAGAGACTGGATCGATAACTGTAATTTTTACAGCCACAGATGATTGTGCTAATAGCAATGTTACTGAAGCGACCTTTACTATTGAAGATACGACAGCTCCTAATATTAATGTTGCTGCAAATGACGAAATAGTAGAGTGCGACGGTACGGGTAATACTACTGAATATCAAGAATGGTTAGCAAATAGTGGAGGTGCAGTTGCAATTGATGATTGTGGAGGTGAAATTATTTGGAGTCATAACGCGAGTGCCTTATCTGACGATTGTGGTGCAAGCGGAATGATTACAGTGACTTTTACAGCTATTGATGAATGTAGTAATACTGCTCAAACGACCGCAAACTTTACAATTCAAGATAATACATCTCCTGTTCTTATTGGTGTACCTGAAGATTTAAATGTTGAATGTGGTAATATTCCTGCTCCAGTAATACCTACTGCAGAAGATATTTGTGATAATAATTTGACTGTTATATTCATGGATAATATAATTCCTGGCTCTTGCCCTCAAGCATATACCATAGTAAGGACATTCAGTGTGACAGATGCATGCAATAACTCAACAACCGCTGTACAAAATATAAACGTTTCTGACAATATACCGCCTATTTTAGTCGATGTACCAAGTGATATTACTTTTGAGTGCAGCAGTGTGCCTGAATTAGGAAATCCTGTTATGGTTACGGATAATTGTGATCCAAATGTGTCTATAATATTTTCCGAAATTACAATACCTGGATCTTGTCCACAAACGTATACGCGTGTAAGATCTTGGTCTGCAACAGATGCTTGTGGAAACGAAGCGAATGCAAGCCAAACCATCCTAGTACGAGATATAATTATACCTGAGTTTACCAATGCGCCGTCTGACGAAATGTTAGATTGTGGTGCTAATCCACCTCCAGCTGCAGCGGTATCTGCTTTTGATAATTGCGATGGGGATGTAGATATAATTTTTCTGGAAACCAATACACTTGCTACTTTTGACTGTACGGATTCTTATGAAATAACTAGACGTTGGACTGCTACTGATGATTGCGGAAATAGCAATGTACACTTTCAAATCATTACTGTTACTGGAGACCCAGAAGCTCCTTTATTAGCAGACGTTCCAGGAGATGCGACATTTGAATGCAGTGAACTACCGATGTTTACAGATATGGTGTCTGCTACCGATAATTGTGATGATGATGTAGAGGTAACTTATACCGAGACTAGCACAGAAAATGGTTGTTCGGACAATTACACCATCGAAAGAATTTGGGTTGCTACCGATGATTGTGGCAATACTGACATGGGTGTACAGATAATAACTGTTTTGGATACTACTATTCCAATACTTTCGGACGTGCCATTAAATGAAGTTATAACTTGTGGTGAAGTACCAAGCGCAGCACCTTTACTAACGGCTACCGATAATTGTGATTCAAACCCTGAAGTGATTTTTACAGAAATTTATTCTGAAGATGATGTTGATTGCACAGATGACTATACCATTACTCGAACCTGGATAGCAAGTGATAATTGCGGAAATACGGCTCTTGCAACGCAAATCATTGAAGTAACTGGCGATGCTATTTCTCCAGAAATATTTAATGTACCAAGCGATATAAGTATAAGTTGTGAAACAGATGCTGCAATTAATAATAATGTTTTTGCTACGGATAATTGTGATGAAAATGTAACTCTAGAGTTTGCAGAAAATATAATAGCGGGAGACTGTGTCCACAGTTACGAGCTGATCCGAACTTGGACGGCTACTGATATTTGTGGTAATCAAGCCGTAGCAAACCAGTCTATTATCGTATCTGATAACATTGCGCCTATTTTAGTTGGTGTACCTATTGATATAATTTCGGAATGTGGCGATGATTATGACAATACCTTACCTAATGTCTCCGTGACAGATAACTGTGATCCAAGAGTTAGAATTACTTACACGGAAGATACTGTGAACGGAGAGTGCGCTGGAAGTTTTGTCATGACTAGAATGTGGATTGCAACGGACGCATGTGGCAACCAAACTACGGAAGAACAGAAAATAATAGTAGGAGATAATGAAAGCCCCACTTTTACGAATGTACCTGTGGATATTACTATCGAGTGTGGAAGTTTACCTGAGATGCCGGCACCAAATGTTATGGATAACTGTGATGAGAATATTGCTTGGGAGTACAGTGAAGAATTCCTAGCAGGGGAGTGTATCAATTCTTACACACTTATAAGAACTTGGTCGGCAACGGATCTATGTGGTAATTTTGCGGAAGTAAGCCAAAGTATTTATTTCACAGATACCCAAGCACCGATTATTCTAGGAGCTCCTTCAGATATTACAATTAATATGGATTTTGGTGATTCTATTCCAGCAGCTCCAGTATTAACCGCCTTTGATGTTTGCGATCAAAACCCAATTGTCTCTATGGAAGAGACGATATCTAGTGGTTGCTCTCATACCGTTACAAGAGTATTTACGGCTACAGATATATGTGGGAATACTGCAATAGCACAACAAGTAATAACTGTTGAGAAAGACTTTGATCTTGAAATTACAGCGGATAAGACAAGTATTTGTGTAGATGAATTTATTCAGATTCAGGCTACACCTGTAGATAATAATTATTCTTTCAGTTGGACATCTAGTGGAGGTGAAATACTTAATCCTATGAATGATGTTATTACGTTTAGTGCCGATAGCGCTGGGGAGTACATCATTTCGCTATACTCAAGCTCAGGAGATTGCAAAGTAAATAAGGAGATAACTATTGAAGTTTTATTTAGTGAGCCCATTAATCTTATGAATAATTCACCTATTTGTATTGGAGATTCTATTCTTATCAATGTTGAAGGTGGCGATGCATGGTCATGGACAGGTCCAAATGATTTTACTTCTGATCAAAATAATATAATTATAGAAAATGCTTCTATACTTGAAAATGGAATTTACTATGTAACGGTAAGTTCAGGTGTCGGATGTGAAAAAGTTTTTGAAACTGAAATAAATATTGGCGATCAACTTGACCCCATTGTATCTAGCAACGGTCCTGTATGCGAAGGAAGTACTCTTGAGCTTTTTGCTAGTGGCGGCTCGGTATTCGATTGGTCCGGTCCTAATGGATTTACTTCTACTCTTCAAAACCCTATAGTAAATAATATTGATCTTGAACCAGGTATTTATACATACGAAGTGATCGTCAGTACTTTTTCTGGCTGCACCGGGTTCACATTTTTAAATGTTGAAATTTTAGAATCAGGAGATGTTACTATTATCGAAGATACTGAAATTTGTCTAGGCGAAAGTATTGAACTTGGTGCTAATGGCGGCGTTTCTTACTATTGGTCTGGCCCTAACAATTTTAGTTCGACGGAGCAGTACCCTGCCATAGAAAATAGTTCTATGAATATGTCTGGTATTTACACCGTATTGGTATCAAATACATTTAACTGCGAAGTAGAGAAAACTGTATTTATTACTATTGAAAATTGTGACTGCGATACAGATGCAGAATTAAGTTTGGTAAATTCCGAAAACTGTGATGATCAAGATGGAGTGGCAGTATTTATACCATCGGATTACAATTATCTCTGGCCAGATGGAATTGTCGCCTCTAATAGAAGTGATTTGACCAATGGTGTTTACCTTGTTACAGTCACCGATGATCTTGATTGCTCTGAAGTACTTACACTTGAAATAAGTGAAACGGGAGATTGTTTAAATTGCATAATTCCTCAGATTACTAACGTAGAAACTAGTGACACTAATTGTGGTGCAGCTACAGGTTCAGTATTGGTCCAAATGTCAGATTCATTAAGTAATTACATTTTTACCTGGAGTGATCATGATGGGATTATTAATGCAGCCGGAAACCAAATTGCAGATCTAGCATCTGGTCTATATATGCTTACTATCTCAGACGCAAACATTCTTGATTGCGATACAATAATAAGTATTGCAATAAATAATTTAGATGGATTTTCTCCAACAGAAATAAATGTTACGCCAGTTCAATGCAGTCCAAATTCTGGTTCTGTGGAGCTTTTACCCGATACACTAAATTACTACTGGGTCGATCTAGCAGTTACTGCCAATGTTCAAAACAACTTAACAGTTGGCAATTATACAATTGAAGTTACTGATCCAGATTTTCCAGATTGTATAAATACAATAACTGTAGAGATGCTACAGGATACCACAGACGCTGTTATGGAAATATTTGACTTTACGACGGATACTATTTCTACTTCTAATTGTGATGCTAGCAGTGTGTACTGTCTCGACATACCGATTGCAGCAGTGGATAGTTTCTTGTATTTCGATAATGATATACAAATTGATATGACCGTAGGTTGTTCTTATGATTCTATTTATGTGTATACCGTTTTTTCTATCCCAGATTACGGGATGAATGGTCCTTACCAAGTGGAGGCTTGGATTATCAACGGTGTTGAGTACAGTGGCGAGTTTGATAATATAAATGATCTAGTAGCACTACTCAATGTTTGGGACCCTAAAGGGGATTGGGAGTTAAATCAAACACTATTGACTATCACGGGAGGTTTTTCTCAAAATGTTTATGGGGATCTATTTATCAGTAAACCCTCTAGTGGAGAGTCGGCTATTCTAAATTTAAATAGCAAGTTTGTTCCCTTTGCAGTCGCACTTAGTCTTGAGCAAGGTCCCCATCATATTGAAGTAGTTAATATTATGACGGGTTGCACGGACAGCTTAGATGTATTTGTAAATTGTATTGAAACGATAACTATACCAGATACGATCAATATTGTTTTGGAGTTAGGAACTGATACTATTATTTGCGTGGATCAAAATGAGCTATCTTCAGAAGTTGTATCATTGCTTAATTACTGTGATGATATATCTACAGAAGTTGTTAATTATGATATTGATGAGGATTGCATCACGGTATCTGCGGAGTTCCTTGGAGACGACATCGGATGCTTTGTGTACTGCGATGAAAATAACGTTTGTGATACATTAGTAATATTTTCTGTCATAGTTGTTGACGGTACATTTGATGCACCTATAGCAGTCGATGATGATACAATTACCATGGTTAATTGGCATGTTTTTGATTTTAATATTACGAGTAATGATACTTTTAATCCTGAAACGGATTCAATTATGATCATTCAAAATCCTTCGTATGGTACCGTCAATATCAATGATGACTTTACAATTGATTACATTCCTAACATGGATCTCTGTGGAGAAGTGGATTCCTTCATGTACATGATTGTTGGGCCTAGTGGTACCACAGTTGCTACAGTTTATATCGATATTTTATGTGAAGATTTAACCATATTTAACGGTATTTCTCCAAATGGAGATGGGATCAATGATTCATTTACTATCAAAGGTGTCAAGGCATTTCCTGATAATACCTTAGCTATTTTTAACAGATGGGGTAACCAAGTTTATTACACTGAAGGGTATACAAACGAGAATGGATGGTATGGAACCTGGCAGGGGAGACCCGTTCCAGATGGAACTTATTTTTACGTTCTTGATGACGGACAAGGGAATAGATATAGCGGTTATATTCAGATCCACAGATAGAAACTGACATAACTAATTCATAAGTAAAAGGGGAATGTGATTTAATCGTGTTCCCATTTTTATTTGGGGATGCCCCCTTTGCTTTCCTACTAGCCTTGCGCAAAAAGGGGTCGGGCTATCCGATACTCCACGTCCGTTTCGGTCCCTAGCCAACACGCCTAGCGCTGCACCGGACTGCTTCCGTTGGTCGCATATCTACTATCCCTCATCCGGTTGTAAATTCACTATTTCTATTTTTCTAAACTTTAATTTGTATAAAATGGCGATGCGTTTTAGCTATAGCCATAGAGGGCAAAGGATAGAAACGGCATCCCCTGTATTGCTTGAAGCGGGGCCTGGGGATATAGTGTAAAGCCTGACAGCATGAGGAGTAGAGCCTTGTGCATGCAGCCTCATAGCTGATGACCCCAAATCCGTCAAAAAAATAATCATTTAGCTTGCAGATGCAGTTTACTCCGTCAACTATTTTAAATGATTTGAAATTTATTCGTTTTGATAAGTATCTATATTTCAATTGATTATAATCTGTGTTTCGCTTATTTTATTTTAGATACCGTTCCTTCAATGAAAAGGTACTTATTACGAATGACGCTCATGTTATTGGTATAAATATTGTCTTTTACACCTCGAACACAAAAGCGATAATCGTGGAACGGGAATGTTTATCAGACCTAGTCCTTGGTTACACATATTATTATTTTAGCCTTATGATCACTTGATTTAGAATGTCGACTGGCTATAGATATTTATCATTCAAGCAATTAGAATGTCAGAAAGAATAACCCATTTTTCCAGAAGTAAGTTTGCAGCTCCTGCTCTAATTATTTTGAGCATCTGTCTTCTCGCTTTCACAAATCCAAACAAGAGTTCTACCACACTAAAAGAGTTTTTATTTGAATTAGAGAATGCAGCCATTCTTCATTCTAAAATTTCTTTATCGGAAGTGTTTGGCCTAGATGATGTTCATAATAAATGGAAAAATTCAGCAACAAAGGTTAATGCGGTATGCGAAGATTTTAATTTGATAATTGCTAAAAACTTTACTTCAGCGTCTGTTAATCTTAGTAAATCTTCCTCTGATGACACCCCTCGTCGCTCAGAAATATTTGAGTACACCATTCAATATTCCTGTGTTAGTATTACAGAGCATTGTGACGATGTTGTTATAGTGGATGAACTGCCAAGTGGTTTAGAATATATATCAGCTGCTTCTTCTACACCTGGAGGAATAATAGACGTGAGCGGTAGTACCGTCACTTTAACGTTTACAGGTGGGAATGGCACTGGACTAGATGCTGGTTCTACAGGGCAATTGATAATTAGAGTAGGTGTGAAAAACAATGCTACGCTAGGCACTAGAACCAATATTGCAGAAATTACATCTTCAAATGGTGGTAGCGCAACGGCGGATAACGTAGTCACTATTGAACTAGCTCCGATTAATTATGATTTTACCGAAGAATTAGATATTAATAAATGGAAAGGGGGGGAACTTATGCCCAATGGATTTGCTGAATATGGAATTGGAATTAAGAATAATGGAATGAATGATATTACAGATATAAATATTATTGATGATTTTCCTGCTGCATTTTATCTTCGGTACGTGTGGATCAATAACATTGCAGGCACCAATGACCCTTATACCGTTTATTTAAAAACAACGGATAATCCTTCCACTTGGATTACGTGGATTACGGGGAACACATCGACGAGGAGTTCGGCTTATGTTACAGATTTGGGCTTGCCAGCAGGTACAGAAGTATTATCTATTAGACTAGAATTTGCATCTCTATCGGGAGGTGGATCATTTCATACAGATCATCCTGATAATTTCTATATTTCTATGACAGGTGAAGTGAAAGATATAGATCGAGATGGAAACCCTGTTTCCGTAGGTCAATTTATAACTAATTGTGCTTATGCTACATCCAACACAAATGATAAAGATCACTGTCGTACTGATGAAGTTATGACTCCAACAAACACCAGTATATATCAGAAATATAATACAAAAACCAGCTCATTGGTATCTGGCGGTGAAGAGTTGACTTACGTATTAAGAGGTGGAATGCAAACTAGATATAGCGCTTTGAGAGACAGTAGTTATGCTTTATATGATTTACTGCCAACTGAATTAGAATACGTTCCGGGGTCGTGGAGAGTACGAAGTGTTGCATTTTCTGGAATGCCAGATCCGCATTTTGAGGAAGTCCCAAATTGGAATGGAACTGGTAGAAAAATGTTGAAATTTATTTGGTCAGATGCTTACAATAATAATTTCACTATAGCACCATCACTTGCTTATAACCAAACCTTTTATCTTGATTTCAAAGCAATTGTTGCAGAAAATCTTGCGCCTGGTGTACAGATCGAAAACTGCGTAGCTATGTTTAGTGCAGAGTCTAGATCTAACTATCATGCGGAAGATAGTTTAGATTTTGATGGGGATGGAAATACCTCAGAAATGTATGGTAGCAGTTGTTCATCCGTTGAAATAGATGCACCGCCTAATGCTGCTGCTTTGGACACTTGGAAGTGGGTAATTGGAGAATTAGATACTGAGTATTCAAGATATCCTAAAATTGGACATACGGTCAACGGTGGTATTGCGGATTACAAATTAATATTTGAAAATCCATCGAATATTGATGTTACTGATATTGTGGTAATAGATATTCTTCCGCATGTAGGCGATGGTGGTGTATTAGATGCGCAATCTAGAGATTCAGAATGGAGACCAGTTTTAGCAGATCCTATTTCAGCACCTGTTGGCATTACTGTTGAATATTCAACAAGCTCCAATCCATGTAGAGATGAATTAGAATATCCAAGTGATGGAGTAACCAATAATTTCCCCAGTGGATGTCAAGATCCAAATTGGTCATCTGATCCACCTCAGGATTTGACAACAGTACGATCCATTAGATTTGATTTTGGAACTATGATTATTAGACCAGGTGATCAAGTTGAAATTAATTGGGTCATGCGTGCACCACTAAGTGCTGCCGAAAATTCCGTGGCTTGGAATTCATTTGCTTATACATCTACAAATGCTAGTACTGGTCAAGTCTTATTACCAGCAGAGCCAATTAAGGTAGGGATAGATATTTCTCCTGAAGCGCCAGCTATCTACGGAAATTACGTATGGCTAGATGAAGACGGAGATGGTATACAAGATGCTTCCGAAAATGGTATAAATGGTATAAGAGTAGAATTATATAGAGATGATGGAGATAACATACCTGAACCTAACAATGGGCATGATCGACAAATAAGAAATACAATTACTAATGAAGGAGGATATTATATATTTCCAAACCTTCCACCAGGTAATTATTTTGCAGTATTTTACCCTTTTGCTGGGTATACAGAATCTCCAATAGATGTTGGTAATGACGATTCCATCGACTCTGATGGTATAGTAACTCCGGTGACAAATTTGACCGATGTGGAGTCGGACTTAACATGGGATTTAGGACTTGTGCCTCTAACGTTTGATCAAGAATTTAATGACTGTGGAGATGATATAGCCTATGATACATACATGGAAGGAGTACTTGGGAGTAGTTCACATTGTTTTAATATTCCAAACTCAGCAAATGTAATTGGCGTCACTGGAGAGGTATGGACTGAAGGAGCTGGGAGCCCAAATTCAATAGATTTTAATACTGGAGGTTCGCCTCAGAATGCTCCTGGAGTAGAAGTTTCACAAGTAGCTGGAAGTACTCCTGAGAAATTATACTCAGCTACTTTTGATGGAAATTTCAGTCAAATTTGTTTTTCGGGCGCTGGAGCAGTAGCTACCAGCTTTGCTATATATGTCAAAAGATCTGAACTTGGAGGGTCTTCTTCTTTAGCTCGTCTATATCAAGAATTTGCTAATGGGTTTTGTAGGAATATTGATTTACTTATTGGAGAAAGTTTAGCCCCTCGCGATATAGAGGTAACAGTGCCAATACATGAGAAAGAGGACAATGCCCGATCAGTAGAAATTTCAGTAGAAGTACGTGACCAATTAGGAAACATTGTAGCCAATGATACACAATTATTTACTGCTCAAAACGCTGGGAATGACGCTGCAATCTACAGTATGATTTTGCCGAATGTACAAGGAGATGCACGAGATGTAAGAATTGTCGTTTGTGCTCCTTTTAGTAATGGTGATTCATTTGGAGTTGGAGGTGTTGTAACTTCTACTACTGGTTGTATTGTTTGTAATAAACCGACTGCTATTAATGACAATTTTTCAAACTGTCCAAACGGAGCCATTGCGGGAGATATAAGCTTGAATGATGCACTGTTAAGCACACCTAATTATTCTATAATTAACAATGTATCAAATGGTAATTTAAATTTGAACGCTGATGGTTCATTTACATACAACCCCACTCATAATTATTGTGGTGATGATTCATTTACTTATCAAGTTTGTAATAATGGGCGTACTGAAGCAGCATGTTGTAATACTGCTACCGTAAATTTATCTATAGCGGATAATATAAATCCAACACTTTCTTCGAAGCCAGAAAATGTATCAGTCGAATCTGAAAACGTTCCAGCTGTCCCGAATATCACGGCTAGTGACAATTGCTATGAATCAATCAACGTTGTTTTTAGCGCTGCGGATGATCAAGGATCAGATGATAGTTCATGTGATTTTTATCAATATGAAATTAATAGAACTTGGGAGACTACTGATGAGTGTGGAAATGTTGATAGCCACACCCAAACAATAACTGTCGAAGACAACTCATCGCCTACTGTTACGCCTAACAATCCCGAATTGAATGGCGTGTCTGATGGAGATGAACTTACCTATGATTGTAATAGTATTCCAATTTTTACTGTAGCGGATGTGACCGTATCCGATACAGCAGATGATAATGTACTTACTACTATTGATCAAATTATTAGCACTGGAAATTGCCCTACCGATGGATATCTCGAAAGACACCGATGGATTTGGGAGGCAATCGATGCTTGCGGAAACACAACTACTTTTGAAGTCTATGTAAATATTATTGATACACAAAAACCATCAATTTCTGTTGCTGCTCAAGATGAGACCGTTAACTGTAATGGAACAGGTCCTACTACGCTAGCAGCTTGGTTAGATGACCATGGAGGTGCAAGGGCAAATGATGATTGTACTACAAATTCAGATATAGTTTGGACTAATAATTATACAAATAATTTCCTCAAAGGATGTGGTGAAACGGGACAAGTAACAGTAACATTTACAGCAACCGATGACTGTGGAAATAGCGAGTCTACCATTGCAACTTTCCGAGTTGTGGACACCTCTAAGCCAAATCTGACACGAAATGCTCAAGATGTCACTGTACAGTGTGACGGCACGGGTAATACATTGGCGTATAATGATTGGTTAAATGATAATGCAAATGCAACGGCGACAGATGCTTGCGATAATTCACTTACTTGGTCTTATGTAGTCGATAATGAAACCGAAGATTGCTGCGGTACCAAAGTCTCAGAAGTAACTTTTAGAGTGCAAGATGGTTGTGGAAATTTTGAACTTTCTTCTGCAGATTTTACCATCGAAGATGCTACTCCTCCAAATGCAGTTTGTAAGAATGTCACTATTCAACTAGATGGAACAGGAAATGCGGTATTAGAGGCGACAGATATTGATAATGGCTCAACAGACATTTGCTGCAACTCAACTAACCTTAGCTATTCAGTCAGTAAAACTAATTTTACATCTGATGATATTGGAACAAATACTGTTACACTAACTGTAAGTGATGCCTGTGGAAATTCATCTACTTGCACATCTACAGTTATAATTGAGTCATTTGATTTAGCTTTAAGGAAGGAAACTTCAGCTACTACAGCAGTCCCTGGTGGGAATGTTACTTATACAATTACTGTATTTAATCAGGGATCACTCAGTGCTAGTGATGTAGAAGTTATTGACTATATTCCGTCTAACTTTTCACTTAATGATTCCAATTGGAGTCAATCAGGAGCGAATGCAACTTACACCTTTTTAGATGATATTCCAGCTGGAGGTACCGCAAGTGTTGATATTACCTTTTCAATAGCCTCTCCATTAATAGATGGTAGCCAAATAATTAACAGTGCGGAAATTATTTCAGCCCAAGCTCCATCTGGATTTAATAATATTGATATTGATTCGAGCCCCGATACGAATAGAACGAATGATGCCGGTGGTGTAGTAAATACAACTACTGATGATAGTGTTAATAACGAATCTGGTGATGAAGATGATCATGATGTTGAAGGATTAATCGTTGAGGTAAATTATGATCTTGCTCTAGTTATCAACTTAGGAGCAAGTCAAGCTACAGAGATAGAGCCAGGCGATCAGGTTGACTATGTAGTTTCTGTAAAGAATCAGGGTGATGTGAATTCAAATGACTTTATTGTAAAGTCAAGAATACCAGCTGGGGCAACATATATTTCTTCCTCTAACGGAGGAACATTTACTGGCGGTGTGGTTACCTGGAATCTAAGTGATCTAAATGTCAATGAAATTATAAATTTAGACTTAGTACTTAGAGTAGAAGATGCAGAGTTAAGACAGTTTAGAAACTGGGCTGAGGTAAGCTCTGATGGATCTGGTGATTACGGTGTTTCTGACGAGGACTCTACACCTGATATGAACTTAGGTTTCGATAATGCTCAAGGTTTTGGTGTCACACCAAACGACCAAGTAATAGATCAAATAGATGTAAATATTGATAATCCAGTAGGTGATGAAGATGATAATGACTACGCAGATGTAACTTTAAATGTAGACTATGACTTAGCATTAGTTAAGAATTTGAAAGCTGGGCAACCAAATAGATTTTATGAAGATGATCAAGTTGTTTTTGAAATATTAGTTAAAAATCAGGGTAATGTGCCCAGTAAAGCATTTTCTGTAGTAGATCAATTACCAGCAGGTTTCACCTATGTGAACTCTACCAATGGAGGCTCTCATAATGGAGGTGTTGTAACATGGTCTGATATGACAAATCTAAATCCAGGAGAAATTAGAACATTAGAAATAACAGCTCTAATATCAGATAGTAGATTATTAGAGTTTAGAAACTGGGCGGAAATTTCTGAAGACAGCGCGTCTGATTATGGCTTTGGAGAAGTAGATGAAGATTCTACTCCAGACACGAATACAGGTTTAGACGAAGGAGTAGGTTTTGGAACTAACCCTAACGATGAAGTAGTTGATCAGACGGATGTGAATATCGATAATGCAGCTGGAGATGAAGATGATAACGATTACACAGATATTCCAGTTGAGATATTTGATATAGCAGTGAGAAAGACATTATCAACGGGTGAGGATGAAAGAGTTTACCCAGGGGAAACAATTGACTTTACCATTGAAATTTTCAATCAAGGTACTGTGCCTGCTAGAAATATAGAAATAATAGATTACATACCAACTGGCTTAACATTAACAGATGGGGCATGGACTACTAGCGGGGCTAATGCTACTAGGACTATTGCTGGTCCGATCGCACCCGGTAGGTCTAGTTCCTTTAATATAAGCTTCTTGGTCAACTCAACTAATAGTGCGGCCACATTGATTAATTCTGCTGAAGTTAATTCTGCTGAAGATGAAATTGGTAACAATCCTAAAGATATAGACTCTACCCTTGATAGCAATCCATCGAATGATACAGGAGGCACAGTAAATACAGCTGGTCAAGATGATGAGATTGATGACGATGGAAGCATAGATGAAGATGATTCAGATCCAGAAGATATTGAAGTAGAGATATTTGATTTAGCCTTGAGAAAGACCTTGAGTGCTGGCTCAGATGCAAGACTATATCCAGGGCAGTCCGTTACGTTTGATGTTGAGATATTTAATCAAGGAACAGTAACAGCGCAGAATATAGTAGTGCAAGATTACGTGCCGTCAGGGTTAACGTTAAATGATGCAGCATGGAATATATCAGGTGGCGTAGCCACGCGAACGATAGCAGGACCATTGGCATCGGGAGCTTCCGAAGTAGTGCAGATCACATTTACTGTCGATGCAAATGCAACAGCAGGCACGATTAGGAACGTATCTGAAATACTGACATTTGAAGACGAATTGGGAGACACCCCAAATGACAATGACTCCACAGAAGATAGCGATCCAAACAATGATAATAATACAGATAATGAGATAGACAATGATTCGGGCGATGAAGATGATTCGGATGTAGAAGACTTAGATATTCAAATTTATGATTTAGCGTTACGAAAAGTATTATCAGCAGGCGAGGATGAGCGTGTATACCCAGGCGAGACAATTAGCTATACAATAGAGGTATATAATCAAGGAACGGTATCGGCACAAGATATTACAGTGGTAGATTATATTCCATCGGGATTAACGCTGTCAGATGGAAACTGGACACAATCAGGCAGTACAGCAAGTCAGAGGATAGCAGGACCACTAGCAGCAGGAACAAGTACAACAGTAGAGATCGTGTTTACAGTAGACGCTACGACTACGGGAGGTAGGATAGTAAATAGAGCGGAGATAGCAGCCTCATCAGATGATTTGGGAGATCCAAATACGCCAGACAATGATTCGATAGAAGATACTGATGCAGAGAATGATACAGGAGGCACAGTAAATACAGCTGGACAAGATGATGAGATTGATGACGATGGTAGCATAGATGAAGATGATTCAGATCCAGAAGATATTGAAGTAGAGATATTTGATTTAGCCTTGAGAAAAGTAACCGTAACAAACGAAATTGTAAAACCAGGAGATATTGCAGAGTTTGCTATCACGGTTTTTAACCAAGGAACAGTTGCTGCTAACAATATTCAAGTAATAGATTATTTACCTAATTACTTTGAGTTAAGTCCAACAGATACAAATGGATGGACCGCAAACGGAAGTGTAATCACTAATATTTTACTAACACCAATACCAGCAGGTGAATCTATAACGGTTACGCTGATGCTAGAAGTACAGCCTTTAATAGTATCAGGAAACTATGATAATTATTCAGAGATTGTATCTGCTGAAGATGAACTTGGTGATAATCCTCTGGATAATGATAGCAACGGGGATACCACAAATGGAAATGATAACCTTATTGATGATGAAATTAACGATAATAGTTCTTTAGACGAGGATGATCATGATATTTCTCAAATAGAAACATGTGATGATATAGCTCCAGTATTAAGTGGAGTGCCAAATAATATTACAATTGAATGTGATGAGATGGTCCCTTCTCCTCCTGCCATAGGAACAGAGCTTAATGCAACAGATTATTCAGATGACGATTTTACTATTGAATTATTTGAGGAAAGCACAAAAGGGCAAGGTGATGCTTGTACTGAATTTAATTTCCAGATAACTAGAACATGGACTGTGACCGATGAATGTGATAATAGCAATGTTGCTATTCAAACGATAACTGTGGAAGATACAACATCCCCAACTGTAGACAATGAGGCAGAAGATTTAGTGGTTGAGTGTGATGTAAATGGTAATGATGGCCAGCTTCAAGAATGGTTAGCTAAGAATGCTAATGCGATAGTAACTGACAACTGCGGGGATATTGAATGGTCAAATAATTTTATCAACCTTTCAGATGAATGTGGTAGCACAGGGACTTCTTTAGTAGTTTTTACTGCTGTAGATGATTGTGGAAACACTATCCAAACCGAAGCAAGATTTACAATTGAAGATACCACCGGACCTGATATTACGACAGTTGCAAGTGACGATATTATAGAATGTGATGGAAGTGGAAATTTAGCGATGCTGCAAGATTGGTTAGATCGCAATGCAGGTGCCATTGCAAGTGATAATTGTAATAATACTCTTCCCGTCGTTTGGACAAATAACTTTAATGAAGTATCAGATGAATGTGGCGAGACCGGATTTGTAACGGTAACTTTCACTGCGACGGATGACTGTGGAAACAGCAGCGTAACGGATGCGACCTTTACCATAGAGGATACAACCGCACCAAGCATAGATACCGAGGCATCAGATGAAACGGTAGAATGTGATGGATCAGGAAACCTAGCAGCCTACCAATCTTGGTTATCTGCAAATGGAAATGCAATTGCAAGTGATATATGTGGAGGGGTAACGTGGACTAACAATGCAGGTAGTTTCAGCGATGAATGTGGCGAGACAGGATTTGTAACGGTAACTTTCACTGCGACGGATGACTGTGGAAATAGCAGCTTAACGGATGCGACCTTTACCATAGAGGATACAACTGCACCAAGCATAGATACCGAGGCATCAGATGAAACGGTAGAATGTGATGGAGCAGGAAACCTAGCAGCCTACCAATCTTGGTTATCCGCAAATGGAAACGCAATTGCAAGTGATATATGTGGAGGGGTAACGTGGACTAACAATGCAGGTAGTTTCAGCGATGAATGTGGGGAGACAGGATTTGTAACAGTAAATTTCACTGCGACGGATGACTGTGGAAACAGTAGCGTAACGGATGCGACCTTTACAATAGAGGATACAACCGCACCAAGTATAGATACCGAGGCATCAGATGAGACGGTAGAGTGTGATGGAGCAGGAAATATAGCAGCCTACCAATCTTGGTTATCCGCAAATGGAAACGCAATTGCAAGTGATATATGTGGAGGGGTAACATGGACTAACAATGCAGGTAGTTTCAGCGATGAATGTGGCGAGACAGGATTTGTAGCAGTAACTTTCACTGCGACGGATGACTGTGGAAATAGCAGCGTAACGGATGCCACCTTTAATATAACAGACACTCAAGGGCCAATTATTCTAAATCAAGCTGAAAATATAACAGTAGAATGTGATGGTCAAGGAAATACAGATGAGTTACAATCGTGGTTAACTAATAATGCTGGAGCAACAGCAATGGATGATTGTTCTGGAGTTAGTTGGAGTAACAATTACAATTCGCTTTCTGATGAATGCGGTGCTACAGGTGTTACTACGGTAACATTTGTTGCAATTGATGAATGTAGTAACACATCTCAAACAGTTTCCATGTTTATTATTAAAGATACAACAGTCCCTATATTTAACGAAGAAATAGAAGACGTAACAGCTGAATGTGATGAAGTTCCTCAAGATTTAAATCCCACTGCTAGTGATAGTTGTGATGAAAGTGTAAGTGTCTCATTAAGTGAGGTCGTTGAGCCAGGAAGTTGTGCAGATAGTTATATTATTATTAGGACATATACAGCAATCGATGATTGTGGAAATTCTACTGTCGAGTCTATGAGAATAAGTATATCTGATACGCAAGCGCCAGTTATATCTGGTGTTCCTGCAGATGGTTCAGTGGAATGCAACGCAGTACCTAACGTGCCAGCGCCAAATGAAATTTTAGTTACAGATAATTGTGATAGCAACGTATTGCTAGAATTCTTTGAACAAACGACAACAGGAGATTGTCAAGATAACTATACATTAGAAAGAACTTGGATGGCTACGGATAACTGCGGTAATTCAACTATTGAATCACAGTTAATAACGGTGGGTGACAATACTCCTCCATTATTATCAGGGGCGCCAAATGATGAAACGATTTCATGTGGAGCATTACCAGAAGGAGCACAAGTATTAACAGCAACAGACAATTGTGATAATAATGTACAGGTAGAGTTTACAGAAGAAGCTACAGAGTCAAATATAGATTGTACAAGTAGCTATATGATTACTAGACTTTGGATCGCCACAGATAACTGTGGAAACGCTTCATCAACTCAACAAATAATCACCGTAGTAGGAGATGATACGCCACCTATCCTGACTGGCATACCCAATGATGAAGAAGTAGAATGCAGTGGTTTGTCTGATCTAAACCAAAGTGATATCCAAGCGACAGACAATTGTGATGCAAATGTAAATATTGAATTTTCTGAGATTACCGAGGCAGGTGAATGTGCAAATGCTTACACTATTGTAAGGACTTGGATAGCAACGGATAACTGTGGGAACGCTATTGAGGCCGAACAGCGCGTTTTTGTGATAGACAATACACCTCCATTATTAATTGGCGCACCAAATGATGAAACATTTTCTTGTGGAGTTGTTCCAGACGTAGCTCCAAACTTAATGGCAACCGACAACTGTGATAATAATGTACTGATAGAGTTTACAGAAGAGTCAACAGAATCAAATGTAAATTGTACTAGCAGTTATGCTATTACTAGATTATGGATAGCCACAGATGCATGCGGTAATTCCTCAATAGCTATTCAAACTATTACTGTTAGAGGTGATAATACAGCGCCAATTTTAACTGGGATTCCAAATGATGAAGAAATCGATTGTAGCGAATCGCTAGTTTTTGATCAAACAAATGTTCAAGCGTCGGATGATTGCGATACAAATGTAAATGTCGAATTTTCAGAAGTAACCGAATCTGGTATCTGTCTCAATTCTTATAAAATTGTCAGAACTTGGATTGCTACCGATGATTGTGGGAATTCTACTATTGGTGTTCAAGAGGTAAGCGTTGGCGATAATAGCCCACCACTTTTATCAAATGTGCCAAATGATGAAACTATCTCTTGTGGTGCAGTTCCTGCTCCAGCGGTTACTGTTACTGCTACTGACAATTGTGATGCTAACGTTCAAGTAGAATTTACCGAAGACTTATCAGAGTCTAATATAGATTGCACAAAAAGTTATCTAATTACCAGAACATGGTTAGCAACAGATAATTGCGGAAACGCAACTACTGCTCAGCAGATTCTTACGATTATAGGGGATGATACACCCCCAATTATTACGGGCGTACCTGCTAATGAAGAGATTGATTGTGGAGGAGTCACCGCCTTAAATACTGATAGTGTGGAGGCAACAGATAATTGTGATGCAAATGTAAATATTGAATTTATAGAAATAACAGAGCCTGGTGCCTGTGCAAATTCTTATAAAATTGTCAGAACTTGGATAGCAACTGATAATTGCGGAAACTCTACGGTTGCGGAACAAATTATAGAAATAGGAGATAATACTTCCCCTATTTTGTCTGGAGCGCCAATGAATCAAACAGTGTCTTGTGGTATGTTGCCTGAACAAGCACCAAGTTTGACTGCCTCAGATAATTGTGATACCAATGTCCAAGTAGAATTCTTAGAGATGACTACAGCGACGACTATAGATTGTACATCTTTCTATACTTTGACACGAACATGGATAGCGACAGATGATTGTGGAAATTCTGCAAGTGTTGAACAATTGATTTTAGTAACTGGAGATGAAGAAGCACCTATCATTGAGGGGGTTCCTGCGGATGTGGAGCTAAGCTGTTCGGAAGCATTGGATACTGCACCTAACATACAAATAAGTGACAATTGCGATGCTGATGTGGACTTAGAATATTTAGAAGAATCAATAGAATCTCAATGCCAGGATTCATATGTGATTCTCCGTACTTGGATTGCAACTGATGATTGTGGAAATGCAACAGAAGAAATACAAAGGGTTATGGTTAAAGATATCGAACCGCCAGTATTGCTTAATGTACCAGCTGACTTAGCAATGGCTTGTACCTCTGCACCACCTGCTCCAAATAATATAACTGCGACCGATAATTGTGATGCAAATGTATCAGTTGAGTTTTTTGAGGAGAATAATGGTGTGCGTAATGATTGTGCTCAATCTTATACTATTACTCGTACATGGATTGCAACAGATAATTGTGGTAACTCTACCTCACAACAGCAATTAATAGAAATTGATGGAGATAACGAAGCTCCGTTAATATTAAATGTACCAACTGACGTCATCGCACAGTGTGGCGGTATTCCAGATGTTGGTGCTAGCGGTATTATTGCTACGGATAATTGTGATACAAATGTCGATCTAGAATTAGTTGAAAATACTGAAAATACGGATTGCCCACAAACTTTCAAGTTGGTTAGGACTTGGTATGCGACGGATGATTGCGGTAATAGTTCTTCCGCAAGCCAGATTGTTCAAGTACTCGACGATGTTGCGCCTTTCTTTATTAGATTTCCAGAGGACGAAACGGTTAATTCAATTGACGATATATCAGAGGTTTCGACACCAGATGTATTTGATAATTGTGATCCCAATCCAATCGTAACTTTTGAAGAAATTATAACTGAAGGATGTAACTATACTATTCAACGTATTTGGACAGTTACTGATGCTTGTGGTAACGCAAATGTGTCTACTCAGAATATTAATGTGCTTGGAGATTTGAATCTTACACTTACGCCTAATAGCGGATCTGTATGTATAGGGGAGCAGTTAACATTTGTAGCTTCCTCTAACGAATCAAATACCCAATATATCTGGTTTGTTAATGGTTCAAATCAAAACGTTTCTTCTAGTACTTTCGACTATGAATTTTTAGAAGAAGGTAATATAGAAGTTAAGGTGATGGCAGAGTCTACAGATTGCAATAGTGAAGTTGTCTCTTCAGTAGTGGTTCAAGGAGCACCCAATGCCGAGCTTGCTACTAATAGCCCAGTATGCGAGGGGGAGGACTTAGAAATCTTTGCTACTGGTGGTCTCACTTATATATGGACGGGACCGAATAACTTTACTTCCTTGGACTCTAAAGTTTTAATTGGAAATGCAGTTCAAGCTCTACATGGGGGTCTGTATTCGGTAGAAATAAATACAGCAAATGGATGTAAGGTTACCAAGGAAATCGACATAGAGATTAATCGAATACCTACCTTAACCATAACCAATAATGGCCCTGTTTGTAAAGGTGGTGAATTGCAATTGATGGCACAAGGTGCAACTGATTATACATGGACAGGTCCGAATAACTTTGCTTCTGATTTGCAAAACCCCGTGATTACTAATATTGAACTTTCAGCAGGAAATTACACTTTTGAAGTTACAGGTTCTACAGATGGAAGTTGTGCTGTAACATCAGCTACTGAAGTGGAAATATTAGAAGGGCCAGATGTCACTATCGGTGAACCCATGGGAATTTGCGAAGGGGAACAAATAATATTAACTGCGTCTGGTGGGACTTTGTATGAGTGGAGAGGTCCAGAAAATTACTTTTCTAATGAGCAAAATCCAATTATTGCAAACGCAAATTCCGAAATGAGCGGAATTTATATTGTGCAAATAACTACTGAAGAACGGTGTATTATTACTAGACAAATCAATGTAAAAGTCCAAAACTGTGATTGTGATTTAGATATTACATTGCAATTCACACAAGACGAAAACTGCGATGACGAAAATGGTTCCGCTCTATTCATGCCTGAAAGTCTAAACTATATTTGGGACGATGGCGGAAGTGGAAATAGAAGAGATGATCTAAGAAATAGACTTTATACTATTACGGTCTCTGATAATTCATCTTGTGTGGAAATCAAGACATTAGAGATTCTTGAGCTAGCAAATTGCGGAGAATGTGAAGAGCCGAGATTTGATAATATAATCGTTGACCATGCGAGTTGTGGAGATTCAGATGGTAGCGTTACCATTGAAATGATTGATACAGAAAACTACCAATTTAGCTGGACGCCTGATATAGGGGTTCCAAGTGCAGACAACTCAAGACATGATAATTTACCAAACGGAGTATATGAGATTTTAATTTCTAATCTCAATTTTGAAAATTGCTTTACAAAAGTAAATGTAACCGTGGAGAATTCCGATACTCCAGATGTCTTAATTGCTCTACAAACAATGGCTACTTGTAATGAAATTGATGGAGAAGTTGTGTTGACACCCTCCAATTTAAGTTTTATATGGAGTGATAATACAAATGGCAGTACAAGAGACGATTTGGCGGCAGGCACTTATTTGGTCACGGCGACGGATGCTTTAGGGTGTGAATCAATCTTACAAATTATCATTACAGAAGATTGCACAACGACTTCGACAGATTGTGAAAATCCTGAAGTAGTAGCATCGGTTACCAATGCAAGTTGTGGTAATAATACTGGTAAAATTGCGATTGCAGTTGAAGATAACCAGGAAGTATTATTTTTATGGGATCCTTTCGTAAGTGATATTGATACAGCTGTTGATTTACCTGTTGGAACTTACAATATTACAGTTGTAGATGCGTCTGATGAGGAGTGTAGTACCAGTATTCAACTAGTGGTCGGTAATGATGATGGCCCTGAAATAGTCATTTTGTCTCAATCAGGTGCTACTTGTGATTCTGGTGGTTCTATTGCGCTTGCTGATTACAACGGATATAGTTTTGAATGGAATGATAACCAAACCGATGCTGTAAGAGAAAATCTTTCTGCAGGAGTTTATATTGTTACAGTGACTGATCAAGTTACTGAATGCGTCAATATTTTGAGTATTACCATTCAGGATAATTGTGGCACGGTCACGTCATGTGATGTTCCGATTATTAATAATCTAGTAGTGTCAAACGCAAACTGTGGTTTGGACAATGGTTCTATTAGTATCGATCCGGCAGGATTAAGTTCTAGATATATGTACACATGGGTGCCTAATCTAGGAGTATCTGTTTCTGCCACAGATGAATCTAGAACGGGCTTACCAGCGGGTAATTATACAATACAGATTGCTAATGAAAATGACAGTTCTTGCCTTTCAGAATTGGAAGTTTCTGTCTCTAATATCAATGCACAGGAAGTAGAAATACTGAGGAACTTAGCTTCTTCTTGCGATGGTGCTGATGGCTTAGTGGAGTTCAGCGAGCAAGACTTAACTTATACATGGGATGATGGAGGTTCTGGATATATTCGCGATGACTTAGCTCCTGGTACTTATCAGATTACCATTTTGGATGCGGCGCAGGTTGATTGTGCAAATTATTTCACCCTAGAAATAAACAGTAAAAATAATCTGGAGACAGACATCGTGATAGTGAATGCGGATTGTGGTAAAGCAAATGGACAAGTCACCTTCAATATTGAAACAGTAAATCTTGATGATTATACCTTCAAGTGGTCTGATGGTTTTGAAAGTCAGGACAATGTTAGGACTGGGCTCGAAGCATCAGCTTATGCAGTTACGATTTCTAGTAATTCTAGTACCTGCGATATATATGAAGTTTTTACCATTACTGAGGCAGGGACAGCGCCAGCTAATATTAGCATCCTTAACGATATTATTGCCCTTAACTGTGTTGATATGGGCAATGCAACGATTGACTATATTTTTGAAAATGAGGCAGATTTTCCTGATGCTAGCATCTCTATAGTGGATGTAGGAGGCAATACTTATCAAAATGGTCAGTTAGCAGTTGGAGCCTATTGCTTGCATGTTATTGATGAAAATAGTTGTTTAGTTGGCGAAGCTTGTTTTGAGGTAATTGACCCAAGTGCTATCAGCGTTCAAGTGAATGCTATCGCTTACGAGTGTAAAGTACTTGGTCAGATTTACCTAGAAGTACAAGGCGGTACTGGAAATTATACATTTGATTGGGCGCACATCGCAGGAGAGGACGATGGTGAAGAGCAAGTAGACTTGCTTTCAGGAATTTATGCTGTTACCATTGTGGATGAAAATGGATGTCAAACCATCGCAGACAATATCAACATTGAGAATAACTGTCTTAGTGAACCACAGGATAATACAGATACCTTATGGGTGTCGACTCCAGTATTAACGCCTGTCGAAGTCTGCTTGAATATTGCAAATTTAAGTTCTCAAACAGTCACTTTGACCAGCTGTGGAAATCCAACTAATGGAAGTTACAGTATTGTAGAAAATTGTATTATTTATACGCCTGATGCTTCTCTAGAAAACGGAGACCAAGATGAAATGTGTATCACGGTTTGCGATGATCAAGGGGTTTGTATTACTTATGTGATTATCATTAGTGTGGTACCTAATTGTGATTCAGAGTTCGAAATATTTACGGATGATCAAATTACAATTTTGATAGATAATTGTGATGATAAAGCCAAATATTGTCTTGATCTAGATATTGAAGAATTAGGAGATTATGTGTTTACGGATAATGATATCCTATTTGACAAAATAGGAGGTTGCAATTTTGATTCACTCTACAAGTTTACATACTTTAGTCTTGCCGACTTAGGAGCCAATGGGCCTTATACCGTGAACTCTTTTGAAATTAATGATGATGTGTATTCGGGGGAATTTAATTCACTAATTGAATTACTTGATCTAATTAATAATTGGGACCAGCTGGGCAACTGGACAATCGATACAACTTTACTAACCTTCACTGGAGGGGTAAGTATGAACACTTACGGGCAGCTAGATATAACACAAACCAATACAGGTCAAAATTCAAATATAAATATCAATAGTGTTTATGTGCCTAACTCAGTAGCCTTAATTTTAGAAGAAGGGATGCATAGTTTTGTAGCTACAAATCGTGCTACTGGCTGTAAAGACTCTATTGAAATTATGGTGAACTGTATACCAATTTCTTCAGTAATTACGCAGACAGATACCATGCAAATATTGATGGAGGTAAATACAGATTCTTTATACTGCATAGATAATACTGAGTTTGTTAATGCAGTTGACTTCATTATAAATTACTGCGAAGACGAATCAAGCGGCGTAGTAGAATTTACAGTTATAGACTCCTGTTTGCTTATTGAGTCATTCGAAGTAGGGGAGGATGTAGCTTGTATAGTAGGCTGTGATGAGGAAGGTGTATGCGATTCGACGGTGATACTTATCACTGTATTAGAGCCAGGAGTTTCAATTACCCCTGTGGCTATAGATGACGATACGATAACATTGATCAATCTACAATTAATTTCATATAACATTTTGGAAAACGACACTATTGGTGGGGAAACAGTAACCGTCAATATTTTGACAGAACCACTTTATGGAAGATTTGTGCTCAATGCGGACAATACGATTGACTACTTCCCAAATTTAGATTTCTGTGGAGAATTGGATTCATTTAATTATGAAATCATAGCGCCAGCTGGTGCATCTGAAGCTACTGTTTACATCGAAATTCTTTGCGAGGACATGACGGTATTTAATGGTATCTCACCAAACGGAGATAATATCAACGACACATTTACGGTACTAGGTATAGAAAGATATCCAAACAATAAAGTAAATATTTTTAACCGATGGGGTAATCAAGTTTATCACAAGCAGGGATATACTAACCGCGAAGGCTGGAGAGGAGACTGGGAAGGAAATCCTTTACCGGATGGAACGTACTTCTACATCATTGATAATGGAGAAGGAGGCAAGACAAGTGGATACGTACAAGTAAGAAGATAATATATTTATTTTTTTAATATGACCCTGATAATGAATTAATTAGGGTCATATTAGTTAAATTTTAAGCATATAAGGCTGATTATCAATAGGCATGTATGGTAACTATTACTAAGGCATAGTTTTTGACTTTATGTCATAGATATTTCTAAAAGGAAATACGATAAAATATTATGAGAAAAATATCACTAATCACACTGTTGTTTATAGGCTTATTCAGCTTTGTAAATGCTCAACAAGAGCCTATGTTTACAAAGTATATGTTTAATAGCTTGTCATTTAATCCAGCGTACGCAGGTTCGCATGAGTATATGAGTATAAGACTTTTATACAGAAATCAATGGGTAGACTTTGAAGGTGCCCCAGAAACTCAAACTTTTACGATTCACTCTCCGCTAAATGACAGGATAGGTTTGGGCTTAAGTGTTTTTAATGATGAGATAGGAGTTACAGGTAGTACTGGTGCCAACATAAGTTATGCCTACAGATTTTTAGTAGGTTCTGGTAAGTTATCTCTTGGGTTACAAGGTGGTGTTACCAACTGGCGCGCAGACTTTACCGAATTAAAGTATAGAGAGCCACAGACTTCTGATGCTGCATTTACAGGTATCTCAGATAATCAATGGATCCCAAATTTTGGTGCTGGATTATTCTACTATTCAAAAATATGGTATGCCGGTTTTTCTGTTCCTAGATTGTTAGAGAATAACCTCAGGGACAAGGAAGTTACCTCTGTCTCGGAGTCTGCAAAGACCAGACGACACTATTACTTCCATGCAGGTGCAGCACTTCCCTTAGCTGGCGATGATTTGATTTTTAAACCATCATTATTGATTAAAAATGTAGGGCTATTTTCAGGATTCTCTGAAAATAATCAGAATTTATTTGAAACAGGTGCTCCAACAGAAATTGATCTTGATGCAAGTGTACTTTTCTTTAATACGCTGTGGGTTGGATTGTCGTTCCGTACTGCTATTGAAGCGGCAAACGGTGACAGTAGCGTTGATTCTATGGATGCTTGGATTTCTATCCAGTTAGCAAATGGAATGAGAGTAGGAGCTGCGTTTGATCAAACATTGACCAAGATCGGACAACCATCATTTGAATTAATGTTAGGATATGATTTCGATTATGAAGTCAAGCGAATGAATACTCCTAGATATTTTTAGAAAAATTAACTCCACTCTAAAATTGACGAATTTTATAAAATGAAAATTCTCGGAGGTGGCCGCGCGATGCGTAGCAATATTGATTCTGCGATACTGCGGAATCAATACAATAAGAGAACTATTACTAGTTAGCAGTAGTTATACAAGATTTTTTAGCAATGCCTAAGCATCAGTCAATTGAAATAATGAAACCGCCGAAAGAAACATTTTTGGTTTTGTAAGTTTTCAAAATGGACTTAAAATAGTATGTTTACCACAAGTTGTAGTTTAGGCTGCAATTGCGGTATTCCCATAAACCGTATAACGAAGAGTTAGGATTTTTATCCTAACTCTTTTTTTATGCCATCATATAATATTCTAGCTATCTTTGCTTGTACAATAAGTAATTATTTTGAGTAACGCAGATAGGAAAATTATTCATATTGACATGGATGCTTTCTATGCAAGTGTAGAGCAAAGAGACAATCCTGCGCTGATAGGAAAACCCATTGCAGTAGGTGGTTCAGAACGTAGGGGGGTGGTTTGTTCTGCTAGCTATGAGGCGCGCCTATTCGGTGTGCGATCTGCGCAGTCCGGATTTAAAGCCTCCGCTCTCTGTCCCAATTTGATTTTTGTCAAGCCAGACTTTAGTAAATATAGAGAGGCCTCACGCATTATTAGAGAAATTTTTTCTGAATATACTGATCTTGTAGAGCCACTCTCTCTAGACGAAGCCTATCTAGATGTTACGGTCAACAAATATGAATTGTCTTCTCCTATCATTATTGCCGAAGAAATTCGACAGCTCATATTCCAGCGTACTGGACTGACCGCATCGGCAGGTGTATCTTACAATAAATTTTTGGCTAAGACAGCATCTGATATCAATAAGCCCAATGGGATAAAAGTAATCACTAGAGAAGAAGCATTGGACTTCATTGCAGAGCTGCCAGTGGGTAGTTTTTATGGGATAGGAAAGAAGACTGCTGACAAACTTACTAGAATGGGTATACACTTTGGTAAAGATCTCCGCGCATTAGACAAATTCGAACTGTCAAGAAGGTTTGGCAAGTCGGGTGTTTACTATTACGACATTGTGAGAGGTATAGACCATCGCACAGTTAAACCAGATCGCAGAAGAAAGTCAATCGGTATAGAACGAACCTACGATCAAGACCTAGCAGAAGAAAGTCTAGTAAAGGAGAAAATAGTATTGCTCTGTGATATGCTCTTCAGTACCTTAAGTAAGAAAGAGGTCTATGGCAGAACCATTACGTTAAAACTACGGTATGAAGACTTCACGACACTCACTCGCAGTAAAAGTACAGCCAGCTATATGACTGAGCGAGATAGCATCTTAAATATTCTCCTAGAACTTTTCGAAAATCTAGTCCCTTTAGATCAAAAAGTAAGATTGTTGGGAGTCACCGCCTCCAACCTCGACAATGAAGAAAAATTGATAGATCGCCAACTCACCTTCCCTTTTGATCAAACCTAGCACCTAACACCTAGTACCTAGTACCTAGCACCTAGCACCTAACACCTAACACCTAACACCTAACACCTAACACCTAACACCTAACACCTAACACCTAACACCTAACACCTAA
>ENA-ORXT01001661-ORXT01001661.1-marine-metagenome-genome-assembly--contig:-NODE-1661-length-28971-cov-44.489929_pt1 | contig 28971 bp, 27 predicted proteins | sample MGYA00237868_ERZ511482 | MGnify/ENA metagenome assembly ERZ511482 | reverse complement strand
GCGTCATGCATCCAGCTGAACAAGCCACCCAAGGTTTCGTGGGCTTGGAGATCAACGGCCTCTAGGTAAAGCCCATTCGTGCGACGATCTGTTTTGAGGTTCGTCGGACACTGCGTAGCGGACCTTTATCGAATTCCGGAGTATTGCTTCACTCATCGAGTAGAACTCGTCCTTCGATCAAGGGGTCCAAGTCACGTCAGGGTATGCGGTGAGGAGATTGCCGTCGTCGAGTAGGGCGGTGGTCATCTGATCGGTGTCATCGTTGTTGTCGTTCTCCGAGTCGCGGTCTGAACCGTCGCCATCGTTGTCGTGGTTGGGGCGGTTGTTTCCAGGGATGCCCTGCTGCGATGGTGTCAGCTTGCTGTACTCAAGCTCGATGCAACGCAGTCGCATTTGGACTCCTAGGCCGGTTTCTACGGAAACTTGAAGTCGTCGTAGGCATCGAGGATCGAATTGTACGAGTAGTGGACCTCATCGCCATCGACGTTCTGAGCCATCTTGACCCATCGCCAGGTAGTGGCCCCTTGTCTTGTCGATGGCCAGCGGGTCCACCAGGTAGTGCTCGGGGACCTGCAGGTCGCCGTCGTAGTCAGCAGTCCGGCGAAGTACACATCGAGCACGTTGCAAACGGTGTCGTTCCGGGTTAGCTGGGTCGGGAAACTCGGCAACGCACTGGCGTCCACTCCCCAACGATCTTTCGGTCCTATCTCGAGCACCTAGGCTGGTCGGTGTGAACCCGGACGCTCTCATAGAAAGCTGGATGTCATCTGGGGACGGGACGATCGATGAAACGCTGGGTTGGACGCAGATCGATGTCGTTGACCTCGTTGATGAACCACCTAAATCGAGACTCTTTGATTGGTCCATGGAGCTTTTCGATTCTTTGATTGAATACCTCACGCTGCTTGGTTCCAATGACTTCGCTCTACTCGCTGTTCCACTGCAATATTCAAGGGAAATCGATTTGCAGGTACCGAGCGAAAGCGAACTCGCCTCGATAGGCGAGCTCCTTGAGGTTCCAGCTCTCTATCGAAGCCGCGTGTTACTTGACGCGTGGCAGCCGGTCGAGCGCTTTCGGATCCCTATAGGAGTGGGACTTGGGGCTGACTCGACAATCCGCGGCTTCTACACCTCCTGGCGCTCAATGGGCGATCGAGCGCCAGGCGAAGAGTTCGCCCGGGACCTTCACTACCTGTGGCGACCTGAGATCGCGCCGTAACGTTCATCCGAAGTCTTTCGGTCTTGCCCTCCGCCGAGTGACAAGAGCTTCACATCTTCCACCCAGTACGGGTCACCCAACAGTTCGATGCCGTCCTGGATCATCGAGACTGACCCCGAGAGCTCGACGGGTGTTGTGTTACCCGGCGCCCGCCCGAAGAGTTCGCGTATCCGGTCGACATGATGAACGAGTGCGAACTCGACCAAACTATTGGGGGGACAGCCCGATCAGTTCGATGTGGTCCGGGATCGACTTCGCTACATCAGCAGGCAACGAGGCGTTGCCTCGCAGGTCGAGAAACTGCAATCGGGGTAGTTGAAGAACCTGGTCTGGGATGCCTGAAAGCATGTTGTGGGAGAGGTCCAGCCGCTGCAGCGAGGTCAGAGTTCCAAGCGACGCCACCGAGGTGAGGTTGTTGTGAGACAGGTCCAGGCGCGTAAGAACTGAGGTTGCGCAGTCCTGGTGCGGAAGTTCAGCAATTTCGTTGTGAGCGAGATCGAGATGCTCAAGGCTGGCGACATCAAGTAGCCATTCAGGAAATGTCGTGATCACGTTCGATCGCATGCTGAGTAGCTTCAGCGTTGCAGTCTCTCGCAGCGAGGCTGGTACAGCGGTGAATCGATTCCCGTCGAGCACGACCGTATGCAGGCTCGCGCCAGAACCGAGATGGTCGTCGAGAGAGTTCAGCCGGTTGTCGGACAGCAGAAGTCTGGTCAACGACGAACTACTCCCGCTTAGGTTTGGCACCGCATCAAGCCCAGTGCCCTCGATCCGGACAACGTCCAATTTTTCGAGCGTGGCGACGGTCTCGGGCAGAAGCGGCATATTTGCGCCGATCAATTGGAGCTTGGTGAGATTTCGCAACCGATCGATGTCGTCCGGAAGGGCGCCCCAGCCGGGCTCCACAGGGACATTCCGACCGAACACCACATTGAGGCGTTGCAGGTCGACCAGATCGCCGATGGACGAGGGCACAGGACTGTTGAACGATTGCAGCTCCAGATCGATCATGTGGTCGGCCGCGAAGAGTTCTGCGGGAAGCGCTCCCGTCGTTGAGCCGATCACCTGTGCGGACCCTCCGTCGTCAGACAGGAAGCAGCGTTGCTCGATTGTCCGTTCACCACCGAGTCCAGCAACCGATGGCGATGGCAGACCAACGGCAATTGCTCGGTCGATTTCTTGGCGGATCTGCTGGGTCGACTTGATGTCACGAACACTCAGGACCTTGCGATGTGCAGCGGCCCCCGCAGGAGTGAGCTTGCCGAAGAGAATGCGGAATACTCCCCGAAAGGCCGCGGAGCGAATGGGATGACCGAGGTTCTCGTCACAAGCGAGCAGCACGAGTTCCTCGGTGACATCGGATCCGTGTTCGCGCGCTGCCAAGGCGACCCAACCTGCAAGCGCGGCCGCAGCCGACTCGTCATCACGTGCAACACGCCATAGTAAGTCGAGCTCAGCTTTCGAGCTCTGGTCATTCGCCCCGCCGCTCAGGGCCCGAATCGCCTCGACGCGAATTGCAGGGCGAACGTCGTCTAAGAGCAACCGGACTTCGTATGTGTATTCTGCCAGTCCTGACGAGGTCACCGTTTGGAGACCAGCGCAGATCGTGTCTTCATCTTGATCTGCCCGCAGAGCCTCGCGCATGTTCTCAGTCACCGATTCGGTCTCCTTGTTGGCTGACCAACCCTAAGGCAGGACGGTTGCAGTGTTGTACGCATCGACCGTTTCGCTCAGAATGGCGCGCGCGTCGGCGATCGCTTTGCGCTGCGCACCCGTCAATGTGTTGCCAGCCGTGGCAACGACCCGGTCGAGGTCAGCGATGGCGTTTTCAACAGAGTTCAACTTCTCTATGCCCTCGTTGATGTGATCGAAGGGCGTTCCATCCGCCTTGGGAATCTCCACGCCACGTGACTCTTGCAGCACACCCGAGACATCGTCCGGAGTCATACCGTCGCGGATCGAGTTGCGAGCAGTGGTGACCTGTTCTAGCCCTTCGGGAAGGTCGTCGAGTAGCCCGTCCAGCTCGTCCAGATTCTGCGTGCGAATCTCGGTCCACGCTTCGATCTGCTGAATCTCTGCATCACTCAGATCTGAGCGAAACTTGTCAGACAGCTCGTCGTCGTTGCAGCCGTTGTGGACGAGAATGCTGGCAGTGCCACTGTGAACGGTGAAGTTGTGGTTGTGTTCAACGGTAAGTTCCCAGACTGTCCACTCTTGGGGTAGTCCGACAGCGACATCTGCGACGGTGATGTCGCCAGACGTGCTCAGTAAGAGGTCGCCGTGCTCGACGTGTTGCAGTTCGACCCATTGGTTGCTGTTCGAGACCCAGAAGTGATGGTCGTCGGTCGCAGTAATGGTGGAGCTATCAGACAGGGTGACTGTGGCAGCCGGCCCGCGGTCGAGGTGCGACCACTGGTCCAGGACCAAGTTGGGTTCCCAAACCGATGTGTCGAGATTGTGTGACAGCACATGGTCGCCTGGACGGATTCGGTCGATGCGGGCGTATGTCGAGTCGGCCATGAGTACCTGCGTGTGGCCAGGGAAGCTGGAAATATTGCAAGTAGCGTCGTTTACGTCAGACTCGCCGTCGTTGTCGGAGTCGCTGTCTGAACCGTCGCCTGTGTCTGAATTAGAACCGTCGTTGTCGTTGTTCGGGCGGTTGTTTCCAGGGATGGCGTCGAAGAAGTTGTCAAGTCGTATGAGGACACCGGCTTGGGCTTGGCCGCTGAGGATCTCGAGCGCATATTGACAGGCCATTTTGCCCGCCCATTGCTCAGCGCCGTGTTCGTCCCGGTAGTCGGTCTCGGCGACGTCATGCAGAACCGTGCTGACGAATAGACCAAAGTTGTCTGTGGCTGCTTTGAAGAGGGCTTCGACTTCGCCGAGCTTTTCCTCGAAGAACTCTTCGGGGTTGATTACCGCGTCTTTGATGGTGGTGAGGATCTCGAGGATGCCGCCGAGCGCTTCGAGTACGCCGTCGCCGCAGCCTTTGAAGAAGTTCCAGACTTCTTCGAGTCCCGGCACGGCGTTGACGAGTGCCCAGATGGCGGCGTCTTTGGCTTTGTTGCCGACCCAGCAGACGAAGCTGATTCCCCATTTGGAGCACAGGCCGTCATTGGAGTCTTGGGGTACTGGTGCTATGTCGGAGTAGCCGTAGGTGAGGACTTCGACCACGGTCAGGGTTTCTTCGTCGGGTTCGGGTGAGAAGGCGTCGAAGGAGGCGTTGAGGTAATTGCGTTCGCCGGGGTGACTGGTAGCCACGGTGACGTCGTATTTGACGGTCATTTCGGTGGTGACGTTGCCGGTGACATCGCTGGAGTTGGTCCAGGTCTTACCGCAGACGGGTTCGTCGTCGAGGTCATCGGGTTGGCGTTCGCCGCGTTCGCAGGTGAACTGCACGGGTGGGTTCAGGCTGTTGTCTTCGACAAAGCTCCACTGCGATTCTTCGGGTTCACCAGTGAGCGAGACGGTGACACAGGCGCTGGGGGTCCAGCTATCGCAGGCTTCGCCGTTGCCGGTGATGGTGCTCCAGCCGCTTTCGACATACAGATAGGTGTCCAGGTTGACGATCTGGAATGTGTCGTTGGCTGGCCACAGTCGCATCTGGGGCACAACCATGTTGCTGGTCAGATCGTCGCGGGCCTCGACATAGGCGTCGGCTTTGAGCTGACCGTAATCAGGCTCCGGGGTAGCGGTTGCTTCCGGCGTAGGGGTGGGTGTTGGGGCGGTGGTCGGTGTGGTCGGCGCGGACCCAGACGCACAGACACCCACGTTCTCGAACCGAGCTTCACTACAGATATCGGGCAGATCATCGAAGAAAGCCATGTGCAAACCCGCGTGACCGGCAACCAAAGAACCAGCACCACTCAACCGCTCACCCACCACTGCAGCCGACGCAACAGGCTCCACCGCCGAAACATCCCCACCCGGCCCCAAAACCACAACCGGCACAACCACCAGCCACACCAGAACAATGGCCACACATCGGTGAAGTCGAGTCATGATCAGCCGTTCCAGCAGTTGGTGCTCTTCGACTCGACCCGGGTGACGGTGTCGATCGATGGGGTGCCGACCGGAACGCTTTCGAGTTGCACGAAGAGCCAATCTTCTTCGGATCCGCCCCGAGCGATGTCCGATGCAGTGCGCTGGCCGGTGGTGGCGTCGGTAAAGGCCCGGCCGTTGGGGTAGTGGCGACACACCGAGACGATGACGGTGAAGTCGGGCTTGTTGGTGTCCATGCCAACGACTTGGACCTCGATCTGCTCATCGGCGACTCGGCTGAGACCCTGCTCGTTCAACTGGTCGACGAGGAATGACAATTCGTCGCGTGCTTCGTCGGTGAAGGTGTCGGGAACACCCTGGGTCATGGCGGCGCCAGGGTCGGCGAACATGGCGGCGACTTCGGTGATGGCAGCAGCAGCGACGGTTTCGGCCCGCTCGACGAACGAAGGTGGAACGCAACCGAAGTCACCCACGAATGCGGCGAACACGCCGCTCTGCAATCGCGTGACCTGATCGACCTTGTGGACGTCGCCTTCGGCAACCATCACAACTTCGTTCGTCACGAAGGTCAGGACGGGAGTACCCGCGCTGTTGCGTTCTTGGCGTTCGGTGCAGTCCACGAACACGAACTCGGATCCACGTTCTTCGATGGTGGTGACGTTGCTCCATTGGAACAGGCCCGTCATGGCCGAGTACTTTTCGGCCGCGTGTGCCGCTTCGTTCTCTGCCCGTTCAGCTGCGACCTGGTCGATCGCTGCCTGGGTAGCAACATCGCTCAGGTCAGTGCTGTCGTCTTCGGCGACAACTGCTGAAGAGCGCAGTCGCAGGTAGCTGTCGTAGATGGCGGTAAGTTCGTCGAGAGTGGCCTCGTCTACGGCATTGGCGGGTGGCGGTTCGTGGGCAACGGTTACTGCAGCCGCCGGCCCACCGGGAGCAGCGACAACCGCCGAATCGGAGTCGCCGAAGTCGAGCTCGGCATAGTTGGCGTTGGCGGTTTCGCTACTGGACCCGCCACAAGCGGAGAACAGAAGAGCGGCTACGGCCAGTGCGATGAGAATTCGATGAAGCTTCATGTCGTCGTTTCAGATCCAGATACGCCGTCACACGACGGCCACCAGATCAACGTACGACGGTCACACGCTCCAGATAAGGGGGACAACTCCCCTCGGGGGCTTCAACCACATCCCTTCACACTCAGCTCACACAAGAGTAGGTGGCGTCAACACCTGGGGCGGGCTGGATCCTCGTAGTTGCGGTCGGTTCAGGCTATGGCGTCGCCTCGGAGTCTCACCGACGCGATTCCAAGCTTCGGACGTTCCAGCAGTTGGTGCCTTTGGACTCTCATCCGACGGCCACCAGATCAAGGAACGACGATCAAGCATTCTGCATGAGGGGGACGACTTCGCTCGCAATCGTCGCTGGTTTCATGGACACCAGCGACGTCGGTTTCGAAAGCGATGATCAGAGTCGCCGGCTTTGGATGCGGTCGAGTCGTCTGATTTCCGTAGTTGCTCGATGAGCTATCGCGTCGCAAACCCTCTGGCTGAAAGTCACGTCGTCGATGGTTGCTGCAGAAGCAGAACCCTCTCGAAGCCAGAGGAGGGGAGGGTCGTCGCTGTCTCCAACGACGAACGCAAATCGGTAACCCTCGTGATGGCCGATGGGCTGTGCATTTGCGGGAACTTCATAGTCGCCCGCAGCGAAGCGGTCAGGCGACAGTCGTGCCAGTTCAGCCTGCCATGCTTGCAGGTCATCGTTGGCTGCGAGCACAGCAGGGAAGTAGCAGTTGGCTCCGAGGTCCACGTGGCGTTTCATTTTCCCCATGACGTGCAGGAAGGCCTCGAACGACGCTGGCATGAGCCCTGACAATGCGCTACGCACCTGCTCGATCTCGGACTTTGTACAGCCCGTTGGGGCCAGCACGTCATCAATGCTCTCGAGTCGCCGACCTTCACTGATCCACTCTTGGATGACGACGTCATCGCTGGCGCCAATGGTTGAGTTGAGTTCATGGTGGGCCTGATCGAAGCTCGCCAAGTAGGATTTCACGTACTCGTTATGGGGTTCCACCGACGACATCCTCCACGACGATATCGACGTTCGGGTACCGCTCACGGAACTGTTCGATCACTCCGGCGCATGAGTCGCATACCTGGCCGGGAGGTGAGTCGACCACAATACGGATGACACCATCCGCATCGGGGACGACCTCTCCAGGGCCTGGGCGAGGTCTATCGGGGAACAGCAGGTCGTCGATGTCGGCAGCGGCTTGCTCCATGATCTTGTATTCAGCATCGAGATCGGCGAAGGCATCGAACACAGGATCGGACGGGGGATCGACGAACCCGTCGATGCGGTGCTCACCGCTGGAGGACCTGAAGTCGAGGGTCTCACCGTTGATTTCCCCAGATCCGCCGCCGGCCGTGCGTCCATTTCCGACCTCAGGGTGGTTCCGGGCGTCTGCCGCATTTCCACCCGCGGTGTCGGCGTGAGGGGAGTTGATACGGGGTCGTCCGTTGGCGTCGAGTTCGGGCAGGCCGTCTTCGCCGATGACCACATCGCTGTATTCGGTGCCGTCAGGTGCGGTGTAGTCGTACGAACCGTCGTCGTTGCTGTAGACCACCGAGCCGTCGTCGTTGGCGTGAGCGCATCGGCTGCCGTTGTGCACCAGCAGGTCGGTCGTGCCGGTATGAACGGTGAAGTTGTGGTGGTCTTGAACAGTGAGTTCCCAGACCGTCAAGTCTTGGGCGTGGCCAACGGTGACATGGTCGACGATGGTTTCGCCGTCGGGAGTGAGGAACCGGTCGCCAGGCCGAACATGTTGCAGCTCGGTCCACTGGCCCGTGTTCATAACCCAGTAGAGATGGTCGTCGGTCGTCGGTCGCCGTCGTGGTCGAGCCATCGTGCAGGATCGCGGTGGCAGGTGGGCCTCGGTCCAGATGTGACCATTGGTGTGCCGTCACACGACGGCCACCAGATCAACGTACGGCGGTCACACGCTCCAGATAAGCGGGGGCAACTCCCCTTCAGCGTGTCTGTTTGGGGCGGTCGAGCCGTCGGAAATCAAGTGATGTTGCGGCGGGTCCACCACTGCGCCAAGTCGGGGAGTGGACCGTCATCGGCGAGGTTTGCGGCACGGCCTGTGGTGGCGCGAAATCGGTCGTCGTGTTCATCGAGTGTGTCGATCGCATCGTTGATGAGCTCGGCATAACCACGTTCGTCGGCCAGCGCCAGGTAGCTTGCAATGCGGGTTCGGATAGCCACGGCGTGACCCATGGACTCCTCACTAACTGCGGTTTGCTCCACTGCCTGGCCCCAGTCGCGCACGAGGTCACGGATCGAGGCCGGGTCATCCTCGCTGGCATCCAGGGCGACGTATTGTGCCTCGAGCCCGATATCGGCTGTTGCCCCGGAAGACACCACTCGGTGTTCGCGGTTGGCCGTCATGGCTGGTGAATGCCGGCGAAACGCTTCGGCGAGAAAGTCATTGCGCGGAAGGCGACGAACCCAGCTGTCGTCGTAGTTCGACACAGCCCAGGAAAGATGCTCGCGGTCGGGAACAGTTGCTTCGAAATAGGCGTCGTCGAGCTCGTCGACGGTTTCTATGAGCCACCGCAGCAGGCCGTTGGCGCCGTTCGCTCTGGCCCAGTTGGACGACACTGCCAGCCAACCGCGTGTGTGCGTCATTTGGATGTACTCATCCGGGACCGTGTACACCGCTACTTGTTCGGGATCGGCCAGCATTCGCCATACCTCGAGGTTCCGACCGATTGCATCGGCTGGTAGACCAACGGCTGCTTCTGCTTCGGCTACGCACTCGGCCAATGCTGCGGGCATATCAGGTATCACTTCGCAGTTGTATCATGGCGTGGGGTATGGGATCACCGTTCCATCTGGCAGCGTGAATGTGGTCTGTGTTGGCGTCACCTTCGGATTCGGGGTCGGCTTGTAAACGCTGCCGGGACTTCGATGGGTCGAGGTCGAACCATCGAAGACGATCGTGTTGGACTCTTCGTGATAGAACCACCTTGTCCCGTCGCGCTCCCTGAACCCCGAATAATCAGCTGCCTCGACTCTCTCGCTGACATATTCCCGGAACTGGCGCTGGGATTCGGCCAGGTCGACGCCGGGCGGCCGGTCGATCGGGAACTGGTGGGCATGGTCGGTGTAGGCGTGGTCGTCGAGTAGCGCTCTGAGGGTGTCGGTGTCGGGGGAGGCAGGACGAGGCTTTCCGTTGGCGTCGAGTTCGGGCAGGCCGTCTTCGCCGATGACCACATCGCTGTATTCGGTGCCGTCAGGTGCGGTGTAGTCGTACGAACCGTCGTCGTTGCTGTAGACCACCGAGCCGTCGTCGTTGGCGTGAGCGCATCGGCTGCCGTTGTGCACCAGCAGGTCGGTCGTGCCGGTATGAACGGTGAAGTTGTGGTGGTCTTGAACAGTGAGTTCCCAGACCGTCAAGTCTTGGGCGTGGCCAACGGTGACATGGTCGACGATGGTTTCGCCGTCGGGAGTGAGGAACCGGTCGCCAGGCCGAACATGTTGCAGCTCGGTCCACTGGCCCGTGTTCGGAACCCAGTAGAGATGGTCGTCGGTCGCCGTCGTGGTCGAGCCATCGTGCAGTGTCGCGGTGGCAGGTGGGCCTCGGTCCAGATGTGACCATTGGTCCACGACGAGTTTGGGCTCCCATACCGATGTGTCGAGGTTGTGCGACAACACATGATCACCGGGCTCGATCTGGTCGATGCGGGTGTAGCCACCGTCGGCCATCAAGACCTGGGTGCTGGCCGGGAAGCTCGAAATTGTGCAGCTGCCGGCGTTCCTGCCCTTGCCACGTCGTCCGAGGAAGTCGTCGAGCTTCTGGGTAAACCGTGCGACGCCGGCACCGCTCAGATACTGAATCGCCATGGAGCAAGCGGTTTTGCCGATCCACTGCGCCATGCCGTGTTCATCGAGGTATTCGAGGTCGAGTACGCCGCCGAGAACCTCGACGATGAAGCCATCGGGGTCGGTGGTTGCCGCCTCGTAGAGGTCCTTCATGGCCTGGAGTTTTTCGTTGATGAACTCTCCGGGATCGGTGATGGCGCCCTTGACGGTCTCCAGAATCGTCAGGATGCCGCCCAGTTCTTCGAGAACGCCGTCGCCGCAGCCCTTGAAGAAGTTCCATACCTCCTCGAGTCCCGGCACGGCGTTGACAAGGGCCCAGATCGCAGCATCTGCCGCCTTTTCACCGACCCAGCAGATGAAGCTGATTCCCCATTTGGAGCAGAGACCGTCGTTGGATTCTTCGGAGACGGGGGCGATGTCGGAGTGTCCGTAGGTTTGGACTTCGACGACTCGCAGGGTTTCTTCGTCGGGTTCGGGGGAGAAAATGTCGAAGGAGGTGTTGAGGTAGGGGCGGTAGGCGGCGTGGCTGGTGGTGACGGTGACTTTGTATTGGACCGACATTTCAGCTGTGACGTCACCGGTGACGTCGCTGGAGTTGGTCCAGGTCTTGCCGCACAGCGGTTCACTATCGAGATCTTCGGGTTGGCGTTCACCGCGGTCGCACGGGAACTCCACTGGTGGGTTCAGGCTGTTAGCTTCGACGAAGCTCCACAGCGATTCCTCGGGCTCGCCGTCGAAGGAGACGGTGACACACTCGGTTGGCGTCCAGCTGTCGCAGGCTTCGCCCTCGCCGCTGACGGTGGCCCAGCCGGACTCGACATAGAGGTACGAGTCGAGATTGACGACCTGAAACTTGTCGACTGCGGGCCACAACCGCATTTGCGGTTCAGGAATACTGTCGTTGAGATCGTCGATCGCGTCGATGTATGCGTCGGCCTTGAGTTGACCGTAATCGGGTGCCGGTGTCGCAGTTGGTTCCGGCGTGGGAGTCGGGGTGGGGGTGGCGGTTGCCGAGGGACTCGTGTCACCGTCCTTGCAGATGCCGACGTTCTCATAGGCGGGGAGGTCACAGATGGCCGGGCGGTCACCAAACGCCAGGTGCAGACCGATATGGCCGGCAGCCAGCGAACTTGCGCCACTCAACCGCTCACCCGCCACGGCAACAGCCGCAGAAGACTCCGGCTCAACAGCCGAAGCCTGGTCGCCAGGCCCCAGAACCACGACCGGTACGACCACCAGCCACACCAAAACGACCGCAGCGAAACGCCGACCCCAACTCATGATGTTCAGCCCGACTGGTCAGAGATGGCCGGCTGGCCAGTCTCTGACGGTGATTCCACCAGCGGGATCACGATGGACCACCCGATACGAGGCTCGTGAGATTCGGTGAGCACGATGCCGGGGGCGACTTCGCGTCCCAGATTCAACTTTTGCACGGTCTTCCAGTGCCGACCATCACCAAAGACATATTCGGAGATCGACCAGAAGGTGTCGCCACGTGCCACCACATATTCTTCGGTGGCCAGGACTTCGGGCCCATCGCTATCTGGTTGCGAGGCCAGGCTCGGGACGATGCGACGCGGCGGCGCTTCGTCGTCGGCAGTGGTCGGGACTCGATCGACGGGTTTCACAGCGGGTGGCAGCATTTCGGCGACCGAATCGGCCGGGCGACTGACCTGAACCAGACCATCTTCTTGCATTAACGGGCGAGCAGGTAGCCCAGCGCCGAGCATGCTCTGTGCGACCAGGTTGTCGGCTTGCCAGCGCAGAGAAAAGCGGGGCTGCGTCAGCGCCTCGAGTGCATCGTTGCGACGTAGGAGTGCGAGGCCTACCTGCACCCAACCAGCCACGAAGATGGCAATGAGAAAGTCAAGACTTCGAACGGGCAGGACACCATCGAGCAGGCGACTCACCACCAGCAGCGGAGTCCCGAACACAACCAAGACCAAGGAAAGAGTGGCCAGCAGACTTGATCGTCTCATCATGAGTCTCGGCTTTCAAGCGTCGCTGTGGCTTCGCCGGTTACGACATAGTCGTCGATACCGAACAGTCCGAGGATCACGTTCTGATGTGTGAGCTCTACGGTCACGTGGAGCTCGTCGATCTCCTGCAGGTCGGCAGTGGCATGTTCTGCGCCGGCGGCATACGCCGCGTCCATGGCCTTGTACTCCGCCTCGGCGGTGAGAAACGGGTCGTTGCTGGACTCGTAGAGCGTGTCGCTGGTTACCGCGTTCGCACCGGCGCGGGCGGCTGAGGCGGCAATGTTGGTGGCTTCGCGGCGGGTGTTGAACGCTTGGCCGGTGTCATAGGCGATGCCGGCGAAACCCAGCAGCGAGACCATCATGATGAGCATGAACGCCTCGGACGCGCCTCGCTCTCGGTTGGTGCGCAGAAAGCGTCGCATCAGCCGACCGCCCGGTAGGTCTCGATGATTTCGGTCGCATTGGCGCTGAAGGTCTTGGTCGGCCAGGGAATGCTGAACAGGCTGAGATCACTCAAGTCCACACGGCAACTGACTGCGACCGTGAAGCGGCCGTCGTGGTTGTTGAACGAACCACCGAAGGAGATATCGGTTTCGGTGCACGAGCGTTTATTGGTGGGGAGATTGGCGTCGGCGGTAACTTCCGCTACGTCTCTGGCCTGCCTGGAATTCTGAGCCAGTGAACCTTGGCGGGCGGCTTCGCGTGCCGCGCCATTGACCTCGCCCTGGGCTGCGGCAATCCGCCCACCCATGACGATCAGTTCGAAGAACATGAACACGATCATCATGACGATCATCACGCTGGCGACAGAGGCGCCGCGTTCGCGGTCGGTGGTTCGAGTCATGGCTGTCGCTCGCTTTCGAGATAGAAGCGCTCGACGGGTCCCGTAGCGCTGACGTCGAATGAGTTGAAGACGCCGTTGAGCGGGACGGCGACTTCGCCTTCGATTTGCACTGTCACGGTGTCGTCGGTTCGGGTGACGGTGACCTTGGCGGCTTCGATGCCGTCGAACAGAGCAAGAGTATTTTCTGCGGCGACTTTGCCGTTTCCTGCAGTTGCGCCGTCGAGTTGGGCGGCCTTGAGCCCGTCCTGGGCGGCGGCATTGGCCACGTTGTTTGCATGCATCACCAAGGCGGCCTGAATGCACAGGGCGATGGCGAGAAGTACGAGTGGAAGGATGATGAGACTCGAGGCGATATCGCCCTGCTCACTCTCTCTGTTGGCTCCTCGATGGATAGTCTCGCGCCGAGACCACGTGCCGCGACCGACTCGGGTGGCAGCGTCTGGGAGGCTGCCACCCATTCCGGTCGCAGCACGTGATGGCGTCGTCATTGGATCAGCCTCCGACCTTACTTGCGAGCCCTTCCATGATTGGCTTGATGATGTCTTCAAGAAGCAGGGCGATGGAGGCAAGTGCGGCGCCGAGGATCATCCATGAAGCCATCTCGCCTTCCTCGTCTTCGCCCTTTGCCTGAGCCCAGTTGATTGCCTTGATGTAGGTCTTGGTGAGCATTGCTCGTTCCCTTCGTTGTGCCGATGTTGGCGGTTGCGGTCGCCTCGGTGGCGGCCAGTGGGATCAACGTAAGCCGATCACCACCGGGGGGTAAGAGGGGAGGAGTCCCCGGGGACAGGTCCCCCTTATGGCGAGAAGAGAGATGGTGTTGATTGGGTGTACGCAAGTGCACCCGTTGCCATAAGGACCCCAATCTCATGAAGCTCAAGACCCCGAAGTTCCCGAGCAGAGGCCACCATCAACCCAGCCCACCGGCGTTTCCCCCAGCCGCTATCTCACCTACAGGACCAGCAGTGATCCCTGCATCACAACTCGCTCCACCAACGGCAAACTCGGTACTTGCTGCGGCTCCCTCTGCAGTGACTCCCGCTTCGCCATTGCGCAAAGCTGCTGGGGGACTGGCAGCACCAGCACGGCATAGAAACGCGGCGGTGATGCTCGCCGGTGCGGCGCTGATCATCGTGGCCGGCGCGCTCGCCGCTTCGGTCGCTTCGTCATTCGACGACAGCCTCGAAGTACTGGTGGCAGCGGGACCGATTGCCGAGGGTCAAGAAATCACGAGTGGTGACTTCCGGGTGGTACGCATCGCTGCCGGTGCAGGCGATATTCAAGCGGTCGCCCCCGCAGCGATCGAGCAGCTCGAAGGCCGCATTGCCGCTGGCCCCATTGGCGAGGGTGCCATGATCCATCCCAGTCAGTTCTCGGTCGCTGCTTCCGAGCAACAACTGGTGATCGGTGCTGCGCTCGAGCCGAATCAGTTCCCCGCAAGCGGGCTGAAACCGGGCGACATGGTGCGCTTGATCGAGGTCTCGCCCCGACTGGGCCGCGATGACAGCAGTTTCACCGCAGGTCAGGACATCGCCATCGGTGAAATCGTTGAGGTCGTGGTCTTGCCACAGTCCAAGCTTCACTTCTCGATCCGAGTCAGTGAGTCCGCCGCCAACGTGGTGGCGCAACGAGTGGCCGAAAACCGGCTCAGCCTGGCATTACTCGACCAGAGCATCACCCTCGAACAGGTCGACCCGCTTGCGCCTGCTTCGCCCGTCATTCCACTCGAGCTCGAGATCGCCGAAGGCGAGGAGGGCGAATGAGCGTCATTGCCGTCACATCAAGTCGGACCAGCCCCGGTGCAACCACGCTGGCGACCGGACTCGCCACTGCCTGGAGTCACCAATGCGAGCGCAGCCTGCTGGTCGAAGCAGACCCTGCTGGGGGTGTGCTCAGCCTGCGGTTCGATCTGGCACCGACACCCAGCCTGGCGACGTTCGGCAGCGATATTCGCAACGGGTACTCGTCAGATCTGATCTGGTCGAATACCCAAGACTTGCGAGGTGTGCACTGCATGCCAGCTCCCGTTGACCCTCGACTTGCCGGTTCCTGGACCGAACGAGTGACCCACGAACTGGTAGCGAACCTGTGCAAGCTCGGCGCACCAACGATCATCGACCTGGGTTGGGTGGGCGAAAGTGGCCGGTCACTGGCCTTGGCCGAGGCCGCAGACACCACGCTGGTCGTGACCACCGCGCATACTGCCGAGGTACAGGCGCTGTTGTTCCAGGTCCGCCAACTGACGAATTCTGGCGCCAACGTGGCCTTGGTTGTTGTTGGTGACAAGCCGAATGATCCACAAGAAATCGCGTCACTGGCCGGGGTGCCGCTGGCTGCAGTGCTACCGGATGACCGCACTATTGCTGCGGCGCTGTCGGGAGCGGCGTTCGCGCCCAAGAAGTTCCGGCGCTCGCTGCTGTGGCGCACCATGTCAGGCCTGGCCGCCTCGCTACTCGACGAACAACTCATGAACCAACGCAGCGATTCTGCGACCGAACCGGCAACGCCGCAGGACATTTCTGCCGCTGTGAGCCCGGGCACTATGCCTCAGGACGTTCCAGTGGTGATGAGCCCTGAGTCTGTCATGACCTTTGATGGCACCGAGCGCAACGCGTCACTGACGCCGGTGACCAGCAGGACCGTGATTCCGCCAAAACCCGCTCGCACCCCGCTGCCGCTTGAACCCGTCGTGGCCGAAGCCGACCCCTTCCAACCTGTTCCCGTCGGACCGTTTGTTCAGCCCGGCGAGTGCGAGGAGCGTCTGGTCGAGCCGACCGTGCAGATGCTTCGACAACTTCTGCTGTCAAATGGCGAACGCCATGAATTGACCTTTGGCGAGTCGGTCACGATTGGACGCCACAGCAGCTGCAACATCGTCATTTCCGATCGTGAGATCAGCCGCCATCACGGAACACTGACCTTTACCGAGCGGGGATGGACCTACACGGACAACAACTCACGCAACGGTTCATGGGTCAATGGACTCGCCTGCAGCGAATCGGTGCTGACCGCCAACGACGAACTGGTCATTGGACAAACACGCGTGGCCTTCAGCACGGCACGTGTCGCAAGCTATGTCTAGAGCCTGGTCGAAGGGGAGCGGTCCCCTCCCCGGGGAGTTGTCCCCCTTACGGGATCAGCAAGGTCGCTTTACGTTGATACCTGTCAGACCACCCACCTCTGATTCGCGAAACGGAATCCGCAATGAGCGTTCTTGAACTGCCACCAACCGAAGTCCCCATGACCGAACAAGCGGTGCGACTGGACCTAAAACTGGTCGCCGAGGTGCGCAACGATGTGGCCGCCGAGCTTTCGGCTATTCGCCGCCTCGAGTCCATCGAAGAAGAACTCAGCGAAGCCGACGAAGAAGCCCGAGCGCAGTCGGTGATCTGGGAGCACCTCGACCGGCTGGCCCGCCGCCGCAGCGTCGACGGCATCGCCACCCTGGCTCCGCAGATCGAAGAAGCCGTCGCCCGCCGGGTCAAGGCCGATCTCTTCGGTCTCGGTGGCTTCGAGGACTACATCAACGACCCCATGGTCGAGAACATCTTCGTGAACGGCCACAACAAGGTCTTCATCAACCGAGCAGGCGAAGCACAACCCGAGCAGGTGGGGCCGATCGCTGAAAGCGACGAAGCCGTGGTGCAGCTGGTCAACCGATGGGCTTCGCGCCTGGGTCGCACCGAGCGCCGCTTCGATGTCGCCAATCCTCGCCTCGACCTGCGCCTGCCCGGCGGCCATCGCCTGCACGCCATCATGGAAGTCACCGAACGCCCAACCGTGACCATCCGCTGCCCGTATCACAAGAAGGTCATGCTCGAAGATCAGATCTCGTTCGGCACCGTCGACCTTCAGATGGCATCGTTCCTGCGAGCAGCCGTCAAGTCACGCTGCAACATCATTGTCGCCGGTGGTACCGGCACCGGCAAGACCACCTTGCTGCGAGCACTTCTGCACGAGGTTCCGCCCCACGAACGCATCATCACCATCGAAGACACGATCGAACTCAGCCTGTCTCGATTCGAAGACAACCACCCCAACGTCGTCGAGATGGAGACCCGCCAGGCAAACATCGAAGGTGTCGGCGGACTGTCGATGATGGAGCTGACCCGTGAGTGCCTGCGTATGTCGCCAGATCGAGTGGTGCTCGGCGAGGTCCGTGGTGCCGAGGCGCTCTACATGCTCAAGGCAATGAGCCAGGGCAACGATGGTTCGATGTGCACACTGCACGCCGACTCGGCCTTCGGCGTAGCTGACCGCATTCGAGGTTACGTATCCGAAGGCACCACCGGCCTGCCCATGCCGGTCATCGATGGCTTCTTTCGCAACGCAGTCGACCTGATTCTGCACCTGAAGGTGCTGCCGGATCGGCGCCGGGTGGTCGCCAGCATTGTCGAAGTGCAAAAAGACTTCGACGAGGGTGTGCGCTACAACGAGTTGTTCGCGTCGGGTCCCGACGGGCTGGCCCGTCCGTCCACCGCACCATCACCGGATCTGCTCGCAAAGCTGCAATTCGGTGGGTTCGGAGTGCAGCCGTGGTGAGCCTCGCTGTCGGCGTCGTCGACCAACAAACCGCCGTTCTGGCAGCAGTGCTTGCAGCTGGAGGCCTATTCCTGATCATCGGTGGTGCACTCGGATACATTCGCCTGCCGCACCCGAAGAGCGCAAGCGTGGACCAGGCGACCGGAGTGGGCATCCGCACCGGACTCGCTTTCGGCGTCTCGGTGGTGCTCTATATGCTGACCGGCTGGATCGTGGTGGCATTGTTCGGCGCCATTGCCGGTTGGTTCACTCTGACACTCAAGAACGCAAAACGGGAACGCCATGCCGCCATCGATCGCGTCGATGCCATTGCTACCTGGGTCGAAAATTTGCGAGACAACATCGCTGGCTCAGCCGGTTTGCAGCAAGCACTTCGCATGTCGGGCGACCATGCACCGGAACCTATTCGTAGCGAAGTTCGCGACCTGGTACTCCGACTGCAGCACGAGCCGGTCACCACCTCGTTGCGTCGTTTTGCCGCCGATGTTGCCCACCCGACATCTGACATGGTCGTTGGCTGTCTGGTCCTGGCATCGAGTCGCTCGGCCGGCAGCCTGGCTCCGGTCCTGGCCAAGACGGCGCAAGCTGCACGTGACAGTGCATCCATGATGCGCCAGATCGATGCCGGCCGCAGAGCAAGCCAGTCACAAGCCAAGCTGGTTGCCATAGTGACCGGCCTGATGTCGCTGACCATGGCCACCGGCGATGGTGACTTCGTGGCTCCATACGACACTCTCGGCGGTCAGGCCACACTGGCCGTGATCTGTTCCGTATACACCGGCGCTGCCGTGATGCTGTATCGACTGGCAAAGCCGATGGAGCAACAGCGGGTCTTCCGAGGAGTCGAGGTCGACGCCACGCCGACCCCAGACAAAGTCGAAGCCGACGTTCATAGCAGTGCAGGAGTGGACCAATGATTGCTGCTATTGCGGGAGCGACTCTCGTCCTCGGCCTCCTTGTTGTCCTGCGCGGTGCCTTCCCACAGAAGCAGAACCTGGCGGACCGGCTGGGAGAGTTCAGCGAAGTCGACATGCATGTCAGTCGAAGCATCGACGATTCCTTGTCCTTGCAACTGGCCAAGACGTTGCTCGAAACCGTCAAAGGTGACGACATCTTCAACCTTCGATCAGATTTGGAAGTGACCGACACCTCGTTCGATGACTTTGCCATCGAAAAAGCCAGGGCCGGTCTCGCCGCTGGCGTTTGTATGGCGCTTGTTGCCAAGCTTGCCGGCGTCATCTCTGGCGGCATGCCGCTGCTGATCGTTGGCCTTCTTGCAGCTTCGGTCGGCTACATGGCTCCGGACTTCGAGCTCAAGAAGAAGGCGAAAGCTCGTCGACTCGAATTCAGTCGTGCTCTCACGTCGTTCATCACCCTGATCGGTAGCAGCATCTCTGGTGGTGGCGGTGTCAGCACCGCTATGCGCGATGCAGTTGCGATGGGTAACGGCTGGGTCTTCGACAAATTGCGCAACGCACTCGACGAAGCGGCTCTGAACGGCACGAGCTCCTGGCATGCACTCGATGCGTTGGGGTGCAAACTTCAGGTGACGGCACTGATCGAGTTGGCCGGGTCGCTCACCCTGGCCGGTAACTCCGGGGCTCGGGTCACCGAAACCCTGCACTCCCGTGCCGAGTCGAGTCGAGCTAAAGAGCTGGCCGAAATGCGCTCGGAAGCCGAGGCGAAGAGTTCCACGCTTGGCCTGCCCGTTGGCATCATGTTGATTGGTTGGGTCATCTTCCTGGGCTACCCCGCCGTTGCCGCTTTGGCGGGTGTCTGATGTCTACTCCGCCTCGTATCTCACGTCTGCTAGCGGTGGCCGCAGGGCTTGGATTCCTGCTGCTGGCCAGCTGTGCACCCGGAACCGATGGGATCCTCATCACCAGTGCCGAAGCGCCCGCCGAAACGGGCCCGGTCTGGCCCGACAATACGATCCGAGTCGAACTTCCACGTATTCCCGTGGTCACTCTGCCCGATCTCTCAGCGGTTGGTGACTACGACGAACTACTGCACGAACGACTCGACAACCTGCCACTTCAACCCATCGACGGTGTTGAGGTCGTCACCGCCGATTGCGCAGAAGGTGAACGGGTGTACAGCGGCGACGAAACCAGCGACGTCTTCACCGGCGACACTGCTTCCAGCCGAGAGTCCTTCTCGTTCCGCATCGACCCGGCCGACAACTCGTCGATATTCACTGGGCAAGGGACTAACCGCGAGATGGTCTTGCGTACGAACGGTGATGGTTCCGGCACATTCATCGACGAAGGCCGCCGCCGCAAGCTCTCTATCGAAGCCTTCGCCGATGGATCGGGCCGCTACTACAACGACACCGGCTCGATGATCACCACTGTCGAAGTCGATGGCGATGGGTCTGGCGTGTTCTACCGCGAAAGCGACGACGCACTGATGACCATCACCCTCGGCAACGACGGTTCCGGAGCGCTCTTCAGCGAGACGGAACAGGATCTGGTCACCATCGACGCCAAACGCGATGGAAGCGGCGACATGTACTTCGCTCACGACGGGCGCACGGTCACCCTGCGGGTACGCCCCGACGGTTCGTGGGAATACTCAGACGACACGTTCGCTCAAGAGATCGGGGTGACGGTCAAGGCTGACGGCAGCGGCCAATATCGCGAGCGCGGCACGGCCAACATCACCCTGGATTTCGACACCGACGGCGCGACCCAAGGCCCCAAGATCGTGCTCCCGCCGACACCACAGTTCGCCGTAGCGGATCGCTTCCCCCAGCTGGGCACGTTGGCATCGATTGATCCGCCGTGTGCAACCATCCTGCGCTTCGACACTGCGCTGTTGTTCGCAGTGAACGAACACGAACTGCTTCCGAGCGCTCAGGCTTTGCTGGTCGACGTCGCCCCCGCACTCAGCGAAGCTGGTCGGTCCATCGAGATCAACGGCCACACCGACGCCACCGGCTCCGAGGAATACAACCTGGCGCTGTCACAGCAACGAGCCGACTCGGTCACGGCGGAACTACTGAAATTGGGCGTGAGCGTCGAGATGGAAGTGAACGGGTTCGGCGAGTCTCAACCTGTGGCGGCCAACTTCCGTGAAGACGGCAGCGACGACGAGGCAGGACAACGTCAGAACCGTCGGGTAGAAATAGTCATCCATGGATAACACCTGGCTTCTCGTCCCCGGCCTGATCGCCATCGTTGCCGTATCGGCATGGCTCTCGGTCATTGATATCCGTGAGCACCTGTTGCCCAACCGACTCGTCGGCCCGCTCGCTGGCGGAGTGGCGATCTGGGTCGTGGTGATGGGCTTGGCCGACGGTGACATCGGTCGAAGCGTCGCTGCTCTCGGCTGGGGCTTTGCCGCCAGCGCCGTGTTCTTCGTTTTCCATCTGACCGCCGGGCTCGGCATGGGCGACGTCAAGTACGCCTGGCCGGTTGGCGCAACACTCGGCTGGTTCGGCTGGGGAAGCATCAAGGTTGCGCTCGTGGGCTTGGCTATCGGTGGTCTGCTGGTCGCTTTGCCGGGCCTCGTGCAACGCAAAGGCCTCGGCCATCGTGTCGCCTACGGTCCCGCGATGGCGTTTGCCATGGTCTGCGGGATCGCCAACGGTCTGCTGGTCTGATGCAACAACGGGTAAATTGCTGGTCCTATGTTGGATCAGCAGAACAGGCTCTGCATATCGGAGCAATGGGCGAGTGCGTACCGGCGCCTGCAGAGCGATGATGCGCAAATGGGAATCAACGGCCGCAGCGGCCAAGGCGCAACCGGACCGGTCATAACGGAGTCGACCCAGAATGCGTTGTCGCGGTGAACTCGGTCGTGTCCATGGGATTCGCTGCGGGGGACGGTCGACTGGTACGCCGCAAGTCGACGCTGTTGTTGACGGCTTCCGCCGCCAACGACATGGTCGAAGCGTTCGACAATGCCGACGACGACGAGGCGGCCCTGAACGCGGTGAAGCAGCATCTGGTCGACACCAGCTTTGCTTCCGAACCATTGGTCGTCGTTCGCTGGGAATCGACCAGCGTGGACCTGTTGGTCTTCGGTCCAATCGAGGTCCACAGTTCGGTCGCCGCCGTGCCGATGATCAGCGGATCAGGTTCGGCCAGCTGGGTCGAGCGCCGCCTCGGTTCATTCGAACTGGGCAGCGCCGATACCGTTGCGGTTTGGGCGGGCAGCGAATCACCGCCCGACATCGACCTGCGGGCTGGCATCGCTGCCGCCGACGGCTTTCATCTGACCCTTCGACTGAGCGGCCCGCCCTCTGCTTCAGCGGAGCCACCAACGCCGCCTGCCGATGTGGTTGTTACGGTTGAAGATGCGTCTGGGTCTGCCTCCGAGCACGTTGTTGCTGTCGAACCCGACGTGTTTTCATCGGATGTTGCTGGTGGTGTTGCTGACGAGTTGGCTCCGCGGAGTTTTGCGCCATCGCCAGATATGAGCAGAGATGTGTTCGCTACCGATGTGTCCGGTGACGCATCAGGCAGCGCCCTCGGCGAGGAAGCCGACGTGATGTTCGGCGACGACACCGATATCGGCGCAGTTGAGTCCGGCCATGTCGACCACGATCAGCGGGAACCCCAGCGAGACGCGATCCCCGGCTTGGTCGAAGCGCTGCATTGTGCGAACGGTCACGCCAATCGACCGGGTGCAGCAGAGTGTCGAACGTGTTCCGAGTCACTGGCGGTCGACGCGCCGGCCAGCCTTATCGCTCAACCTGCCGTTGGTGTTGCCGTGTTCACCGACGGGAATCGACTGATCGTCGACCGGAACTGCATGATCGGCCGCAAGCCCGTCGTTCACGACAATCAGTCCAGTGTGCTCGTTGTCGACGATCCGGCCGTGTCACGAGAACATGCGATTCTCGGAGTCGATGGATGGACGGCGTATCTGACCGATTGCGGATCGCGCAATGGCAGCTATGTCATTGCACCCGGCACCACCACCCCGGTGCGCCTCGATGAAAACGTGCAGTACGTGTTGGACCATGGCGTGATCGTGCACCTGGGCGGTCCAGATGTGGCCTTTCGTTTCGTGATGGACGATCCTTCGGATTGAACCCATGACGGCAGCGTCGGTCGTGCATCGAGAGTCGGTCGACGAACTCTTTGGCCACCTCGAAGAAGCTGCCGATGACGACGATCATCTGCTTGCTGGCCTGAAACACGACCTGGCGTCGAGATCGCCGTGAATGGTTTTGGTGACGGGACCGACGACGAGGCGGGTAGGGCGCAGAACCGCCGAGTCGAGATCGTTATCCGCGACTAGTGGCTGCTCGCCGCTACCAGCAACCCAACGACACACCCGGTTGAAAATCGACCACCACGTCGTGTCGCTCTTCTGAGCTTGGGACCGGATCGAGGAAGACGGTGTAGATATCTTCGACGCTTACGCCAGCCACGAGTTGCTCATTGAGTAGTACCTGCTCCCCGGTGGCGTTCAGTTCGTCGATGACACCCTCGGGGTAGTGCTTGCACACTGACACTTTGACGAAGAATGGCGGCAACGAAGCGTCGAGGCCGAGTGGCTCGTATCGGTACTCGGTTGGTGTAACGCGGGATCTGTCCGTTGGTAGTTGGCTGAGCTGGGGTTTGAGTGAGGCTTCCAAGGGCCCGCCGAAGTACTCGGTGTAGTCCAGGTCGCGTTCGCTCTCGGGATCGGCGAAGATCAGGTCGACCTGTTCGAGGCCTCGCTGCACTGCAGCTTCGGAGCGGAACACCAAGGGTGGCGTGAGGCAGGTCAGCCCAGGATCGTCGAACCCGCCGTCATGGCGAGTCTGAATCTCGATGAGTTCCCACTGGTCGGTCACGTCGAACACGAAAACTTGATCGACCATTGCGACTTCAATTTCACCGCCGAAGCGTTGGCTCTGGCGCTCGGAACAGATGACGGTGACGAGCGTGTCGCCGCGGTATTCACCTTCGATGAACCATGTATAGGTGATGAAGTCGTAGCGGGCCTGGGAGTCTGCCTGGTCGACCCATGCAGCGTTTTGGTCACGCTCGGCTCGAACCTCGGCGAGTATCGACGGTGCGACGAAGCCCTCTAACGAATCGAGAGAGCCGTTGTCGCGCACGATTGCATCACGGTTGTCGACGAAGTAGTTGACACCTTCGAGGATGAGTTCGCTGTTGATTTCGCGATCATCCGCTTCGCCGTTCGCGTCGGGTGCAGGCTCGGGTTCGGTGGCGGGCGGACTCTCATCATCGAATGTAACGAAATTATCCTGGTCGTCGTCACCGTTTGCACTATCGGGGCCGGCTTCTGCGGTCGTCGCGTCGTTCGTAGAAGATCCGGACCGTGCGCTCTCGGTCCCACTACTGCAAGCCGCGCAAATGAGAATCACAGCTAGAGCGAGCGAGCAGCGATACATCACTTGCGAATTATGCCACGGAGCGGTCTGCGAGTGACCGCGATCACCCGTCGAGGGGAAGGCGAAGTACGGTTTCGAATCGGGTGATTTCGATCACTGCGCCGGTGAGGTCGGGACGCCGTACCCGAGCGCGGTCCAAAGGAGCAAATTGCAGTGGCACCGACGCGATATCCGAAATCCATTCGTTCGGGTCTAGTCTTGTGAAGGGGAGCGCTGCGCCCGCAACAATCCGCCCGCCGTCAGCGAGCACGAGCTCGATGTGGTCTGCTTGCAGGCCAGAATAGAGCTCGTCGGTCGGACGAACGTCGAAGTAGAGATAGAGAGCGGCTTCGGCGGACCCATCGAAGGTCGGGTCCTCGATCCCACGGGCACGATCAACCTCGACTGGCTCGCCCCAAGAGACTTCCGCACGAATATTCGCAAACTCCAGGTTCTTGCTGATGCCTTGTTGGACGATGGGATAGGTGATGGCCGGCGCCGGCAGTAGAGGTCGCAGGTTTGGGTACTTGTTCTCGGTGAGGCCGTCTTGCAAACGTATGCCGCACCGGAGCTCTACTCGGGCGCCAATTCCTACTTGATCGTGCAGAAACACAGTTCTCCGTTCTACGTCGAGACGTCGCCGATCAATCTCGTCCCATCTCTCTAGGTAGTCGAGGCTTTCAGTATCAAGTGCGCTGGCCTCCGCAGACAGCGCTGCCCCTTCGCGGAACATGGATGCGAGTGCTTCAAAGAATGATGCGATTTCGGCGCCGGGAGCGTCGAGGGAGGCAATTGCCTCGGCGGCGCTGATGATGGCGTCGTTGCGGCCATTGAACCGCAACGTGTTGACTTCGAGATCGGAGCGATACAAGGTGTTGAAGTCCTGCAAAGCTTCACACAGCTCGGGTGTGTACTCCGTAGCGGCGAGCTGCAAAGGCACAGGAATAGGCCATTCGACGCTGAACGGTTGACCCGGCTCGCCGTAGTTGATTTCACTGTCGCCGCCCGACGACGATGTCGCGGTATCGCCCGGCGCGGATGCTGCCTCGTCAGCGGACCCACTTTCATCCCGTCCGCTCTGCACAGGTGCCTGCGGAGTAGTCGATGACTGTTCGCCTCCTTGGGCCTGCTGGTCTAGGGCTTCCTGCCCTGTAGTGGTTGCATCGGGCCCACCACACGCAGTGGCGAGCAGTGCAACGACCAGAGCGAGAGCGATCCATGTTCGGCGCAGGTCGTGCATTTTCATGGACTGAGTCTACGCGTCTGACCGATCGTCGTCGCTAACACAACGGCTGTGTGTTTGTTCAAACCCGTCTGACCGTTACGGCTATACCACGTTGGCGGGTTAAGTTAATCTCTCCCGATGGCGGTTCGGTCACGGGTGGTAGATAGTCGACGGCGCACGCTTCGGTTTGGCGCGGTGGCACTTTGCTGGGCGCTGGTTGCGTCGGTGATGACATTTACGGCTCCTGAGCTGAGGCAGCGGCTCAGTTGGAGGCACCTTTGGTGACTCGTGGATCTTTCGGGTCGTCGTTGTCTGCTGGTGACTCAGCGGGTCGTGCTGGCGTGTCTGCGTTTGGTGGCGCGTCGGCGGTGTTGTTGGCCAACGACGGTGACACATGCGAGCGAACTGAAACGACGCAGTCGACCACAACTGAGGAGCGTACGGGCACACGCCAGGCGACTAATCTTTGGGGCCAGCCGCTGTTCAACGATGACGGCTCGCCTCAGATGGAGTCCTACACATACGATGTGCAGGTCACGGTTGACGCCGATGAGATCATCACCGGTACGTGGCGCACCGAGATCGTCGACGGCGATGCCTCTGATGGCGATGACGACGACCAGTGGGTCGGTGCGTTTCAATCGCTCGTTACGGGTGCATCAAGTATCGAGGCTGAACCTGGTGTGCGCTATCACATTCGGTTGTGTGTCCGTGATGGTGCTGATGAGGTCATGGAGGCAGAGTGGGTCAACCCGGGTCTGCCGGATCAGCGACAGATCGCCGCGGGTTTGGGTGATGCGTTGCAGGGCGACGACGGATTGGCGACCAAGGCGGCGAGCAAGTGGATGGAACAGACCGTTGTTCGGTGGGACTCGCAACCAGCACGTAATCACCATCAGGTTGTTGGATTGCCGACGTGGTTCTGGGTCCCGCCAGAGGACTGGCCCAACGAGATCAGCGCGTCGGCGAGTTCTGACGATGTGTCAGTGCCGTCGAGTGTGGATCTTCGCGATGACGAGGTCATGGTTGTCACCGCAACCGCAACGCAAACCGGGACCCGTTTTGCGTGGGATGCCGAGAATGGCGGGTCGGGTGAGATCGCCTGTGGGGGCGCTCCTCAGGTGTGGGCGCCGGGGTTGTTCGATGAATCTGATTGCACGGTTGAGTGGCCGAATTCGTCGGCTGTGTGGGGTGATATTGAGATCAAGGCGGTTGGTGAGTGGGATCTCACGTTCTTGGCCGAGGTCTACTTCAAAGACGGCGACTTCGATGTCTCTGCGTCTGATCAACAGACAGAGGACAAGGTCAACCAGATCTGGGAGCACACCGACAGCGGCATTGATGGTTTGTGGGACGTAGCTAACGACGGGTCGGTGCCGGACAGTCACAAGTTGCAGATTGCCGAGGTTCTCACCTTCGGCTTCGACGGCACGGCATTGGATCCCACGGTCGACCCGCCAGCAGGCCCCACTTCGGGTGGACAACAAATTGGAGCCGAGGGTTGCGCCTGGTACGCCGTGCTGTGCCATATCGGTAGCGTTGTCATCGACATTGTGCTGTTCCTCGTGCCCGATTTCATTCTCGAGGCGATCGATGCGTGCGCTGACGCAATTGGCACCGAAATCAGCAATATCTTTGATTCGCTCAAGTCACTGAATCCCGCCGAGTGGAGCGGCATGATCAGTGATTTCAACGACACCCGTAAATCGCTGCAGCAAGCCCACACCGAAGGCAAGCTTGTCGAGTTGCTCACCGACATGGGGCAGGGAGCAGCGACCGAGCTTCTGAAATTGGAAGAGATCCAAGACGACGACGGAAATTGGGACTTCTCCGGCACCAACGTGGTGCGCTGGATTTCTGCGCTTTCGTGTTCGTTGATGTTTCAAGCCTTCACCGGCGGCGCAGCCGCCAAGCTCGCAAACATGGCACGCAAGGCACGCACCTGGCTCCGAGATAAGAGCGGAAAGCCCGGCGGCGTCAACGACAGCGAAATCGACGGCAAGAGGTGTGCGTTGAGCTCAAGCTTCCCGGCGGGCACCGATGTCCTGCTTGGCGACGGCGAGTATCGCAGCATTGAACTTATTGAGCCGGGCGATCTCGTCATGGCGTACGACCTTGAGACCGAGACGTGGGGCCCTCAAGAAGTGCTGGACCAGTGGGCGCACCCTGATGACGGGCCACTTTCAACGATCACCGTCTCCGACGGCACAACAGTCACTGCGACCGATGATCATCTGTTTTGGAATGAGTCGACCCGCTCCTGGACTGAGCTTCAGCACATCACCGCTGCTGATCGTGTTTTCGGCCCGGCTGGTGCCCACCCCGTCGTAGCTGTAAGCACCAGCGCACCACAGAACACGACCGTCTGGGAACTGCATGTCGCCGAAGACAACAACTTCGCCGTCTCAACCGGTACCACTGACCTTCTCGTGCACAACGCGGAGCCGTCGTGTGGCGACGACGACGACAGTGCCTGCTCAGGTCAATCCAGCAGCACCTGCGACGATGACTATGACGAGCCATTTGGCCCGAAACCGGACCGGCCCAGCGATCAAACCATCGATGAGATCGTTCAACACGAGCTGACAGACAATCCGGATCGGTTCGAGAACGAGTTCCAACTTCGCGAAATCATCGACAACGTCATCGAAGATGCAACCGAATACGGGACGTCGACCGATGGCCTAACGAACTGGTGGTTCGATGCGGATACAGGGACCATCCTTATCGAATCACGGGGTGGATCGGGTAACGCGGGAGGCGTCTTCTTCCCTGACCTGCCGTACCAGGTGCGGCCAGGAATCATTGTTGGCGGGTAGCTATGAATCTGCCTGAGAGTCGACAGGTTCGTGTTGAGCATGCGTTCGCCCGCCTTGCCTTGTCCGAAGCTAAAGTAGTGCCAGTCTTGGGGGCCGACGCGCTGCTCCGGTCGTGGAGGCGCACGGTTCAGGGTGAGCGCAGCATTGCCGATTACCGGTGGGTAGCACTTCTCGACGAGCGCTCGAGGTTGCATGACTACGGCCAAGCGGCACTCGCTCACAACTCGTTTCAGTTTCTCGCGTGGTTGACACCGCTCTTAAGCGCAATCGATGATCGTTTCCTTGAGACCACAACGGCAGCTGACGGAGAAACCGCTGGCTGGGCTGGGATTGATCCGACGAGATGGTGGTTTCGGCGCAGGCCAGCCGATGCTGCTCTGACGACGATGTACGCGCCGATTGAGCAGAGCCAGGACGCAGATCTGACAGGGCTCGTCCATGCGTATCCGCCGCTGCGCAGCGACGCAAAGCAGACTACGTCACTTCCAGATCAAGGCTCACTTGCTGGTGCCGTACTTGCCGGAGCGAACTTGGTCGCCGCTGATCTGCGAAGGGCGGACCTAACTGGGACAGATCTGACCGGCGCGAATTTGGCCTGTGCACAGCTCGATGGGGCGACCATGAAAGGCGCATTGCTTGACGGAGCCGATTTGCGTCTGGCCTCTGCCACTGGGGTGGATTTGACCGGGGCTTCTGTCGCTGGCAGCCGCCTCGATGGCGCAACGTTGACTGGGTCAACGCTTATCGAAGCGAATTTCGAAGGAGCGTCGCTGCGGGCTGCGTCATTGGCTGAGACGAACGCGCGATCCGCTCGGTTCGTGAATGCAGATTTGACGCGATGCTTAACCTCTCAGGCTGACCTGACCGGCATCAAAATAGCGGGCTCGCGTGGTGCGTCGCGGTCAATGCTTAGGGCTGCTGGAAACAGCGATGGGGGCGCAAGCGACTGACGGTACCGGACCCGTCGTGGCGATATTGTGTGTTTAGTTGTGCTTGGTGATCGTTGGCGCGTCGCCATAGTGGTGGCTAATCTCTATGCATGGCGATTCGGTCACGGGTGGTAGATAGTCGACGGCGCACGCTTCGGTTTGGCGCGGTGGCACTTTGCTGGGCGCTGGTTGCG
>ENA-ORXT01001660-ORXT01001660.1-marine-metagenome-genome-assembly--contig:-NODE-1660-length-28981-cov-3.603031_pt1 | contig 28981 bp, 26 predicted proteins | sample MGYA00237868_ERZ511482 | MGnify/ENA metagenome assembly ERZ511482 | reverse complement strand
AACTGTTCTAATTGTTCCAAAACTATGCCCAATTCTAAATGAATTTCAGGAAAATCGGCTTTAATTTGTAGTCCCATTTGATAAAAAATTACTGCCGTTGACCATTCTTCCTGTCTAGCGTAGGTTTCTGCCAACATAAAAGCAATTTCTGGATCGTAAGGCTTGAGTTCCATTAGCTTATAGTATGGCTGCACATAGTCTGGGTCTACTTCAATTGCTCGATAGTAGCATTGACAAGCTTCTAGTTGTAAAGATTTTCCTGCGGGAGTAAAAGGCTGTATTTGCCTAATTAAACTATCTCCTAGTCTCTCATAAGCATAAGCACTAGTTTCTTGGGTCAAAAAGTAGCGATATGCGTCAATAGACTCTTGCCATCGCTGTTGTTTAGCTAAAGCATCTCCCAAATGATAATAAGACCAAGCAAAATTTGGATTTAGCTCGATTGATTTTTGTAAAGCTTGGGATGCTTCAGTCCATTGTTCGAGACTAATCAAGCTCATTCCTAAATGATGATAAAGCCAAGAATCATAGTCGCATAGTTCAATTGCCCTACTCCAGGCTGTAACCGCTGTTGACCATTGCTGTGCTTGAATTGCTGCCTCACCCGTTTTGCGGTAAACCACAACGTCGTCTGGTTCGTATTTAGCTATCTGCTGATAGCAAGCGATCGCTTCAGACCATCTTTTTTCGGCTACCAGGGCTATTCCCAAATTGCGGTAACAGTCAACCTCTGTAGAATTTAATTTTAAACACTGCACATATACCCTAATAGTCTGAGAATATTGCTTAAGGTGCAGTAAGGCTATGCCTAAATAATGATATAGCTGCCATTGTTGGCGGTCTAGGTTTAGTCCTTGTTGGCAATACAAAATCGCCTGTGACCATTGATTGAGACGAAGGGATAATTCTCCTAATTTAAAGCAGACTGCCAAATTATCAGGCTTAAGTTTGAGGCTTTGTTGATAATAAAATATTGCTTGGGAATATTTATTTTGTCTGGTTAAAATTTCGGCTAAATTTAGACAAGCTGGCAAGTTGTGAGGCTGGGTTTTGATTACCTGCTGATAGTGGATAATTGCCTGGTTAGGATTGCCTGGAGTTAATAGTTGCCCTAACTCAAAATTGATTGCACTATTATGAGGCAAATATTTTAGTCCCTGAGAATACAGGTCAATCGCCTGTAAGATCTTACTTTGCTTAATTAATAGCCGTCCCAAACTAAGATAAAGATCGACTACGTTAGGCTTTAACTTAATTGCCTGTTGATAACAAGCGATCGCTCTGTCATAACGACCTGTTTCTAGCATGATTTTCGCTAGATTACAGTGTTCGGTCACATTTGCGCTTTTTGGCTTTATTTGCAAGGCTTGATACCAAGCATCAATCATTAACTGCTGTTTATCCAGTTTCTTATACGCTCTGGCTAAATTTCGATAGGCAGATACGCAATTAGGCTCTATTTTTGCTGCCTTTTGGTAGTAATTAATCGCTAACTGCCACTGCTGTTGCTGAAATGATAAACCACCCAAATTTAGACATACCTCGGCATAATCAGGCTTAATCGTCAAAGCCTTGGCATAATATCCCATAGCTTCGGTAAAGTTGCCCAACTGCTTCAGATTATCGCCCCAGGTCTTATAAGCTTCTGCTAAATTGGGATTAAAATTTAGAGCTTCTTTGCAAGCAGCGATCGCTTTTTGCCACTGTCCTTCTGCTTCAAAATACTGAGCCTGTTGGAGATAAACTTGGGCAACCACCGCAGTATCTTTGTTTGCCGTGGCAGAAGTAGCAATATTATTCGGCAAAGGCGAATTATTGCCTAAAGATAATTGCTGCTGCTTAATAGCCTGATAAAACTTGTTTTGAGCTTGGGTTGAATTAAAATCTAGCTTTACCGCACGACGATAACAGGCGATCGCCTCTGGCAATTTGTTTTGAGACAAAAAGCGATCGCCCTGCTGAATCTGAAAATTAGCACTCTTACCTGCCTGGAGTGTTTTTTTAGCCTGATATTTCTGTTGCCAAGCAGACTTTAAACTATCTAAGTTGGGACTATTATTCATTACGTTTAAATTAATAATTATCCTCTGTTATGGGGAAGTAGTAAATCAGTAATATCTGGCCCTGTGGGAATAATTCCCCCAGGATTGAGGGGAAACAAGTTACCGTAATAATCCTGCTTAACGCTTTCTAGGTCGCAAGTAGCGTCAACACCTGGCAATTGATACAAGTCTCGTAAATAAAGAGATAAGTAACTGTAATCTTTTATACGCCGACGATTACATTTAAACAAGCCATAGTAGACAATATCAAACCGAAATAAAGTAGTAAATAAACGAATGTCTGCTAAGGTAGGACGATCGCCACAAAGGTAACGATTCGCTTTTAACACCTTGTCTATTTCATCGAGGGTAGAAAACAATTCATTGCTAGCTTCCTCGTAGGCTGATTGAGTTTGAGCAAAACCACAGCGATAAACCCCATTATTAACCGTGTGATAAATCTTCTCGTTCCAGTAATCAATTTTTTCTGTTAATACTTCTGGATAAAGTTCTAGGTCGGGATGCTGGGCATATTGATTAAACTGAGAGTTGAGCATCTCAATAATTTCAGCACTCTCATTATTGACAATGGCATTGTTTTGTTCGTCCCATAAAATTGGCACAGTTGAGCGACCCTGATAACCAGATTGAGCCAGCTGATATAGTTCTGGTACAGTATTGCAGCCTAATTCTGCCTCCGACAAGACCCACATACCACCGTTGGGATCGGGATAGACCGTAGACACGGCGATCGCATTCTCTAACCCTTTTAAAGCCCTGGTAACCAAGGTACGATGCGCCCAAGGACAACCCATGCCTACATACAGACGGTAGCGATTAGCAGCAGGTTGATAGATGTTATCTGGTTCATTACTAATATAATTTCTAAACTGACTTTGGGGGCGAACATATGCCCCATCGCGATCGCGGGGTGCAAGCTGGGACATCATTACTTGCCACATAGTTGTCCAGACAAACTTGCCCAATTTAATGACTGCTTTTCCTGGAAGAGACTTACTTGCCATGAGCAAAACTTAATTGAGGGGGTCAACTTTAATATTAAAACAGTATTAACATTAGAGTTGACTGGGTATGCCTCTAACTCCTCTCTGTCCAAACAAGTATAAAACTCGGATAAACTTTCCATCCGTCGGTTACATACCAGAAGCTATGCCAGCACTTAATAATTGACCATAAAATAAGGCTTGTTTTTCGGATTGGGAACGAAGTAGCGATCGCATTAGCGACATCTAAAGCACTGTTTCCCTCGACGATAACCGTTCTTGACTATTTGACTTGAGTTGCATTTAGGACATTTCATATCGTTATTATGAAATAATTGTCATTACTTTTCAGCAACGCCAAATAATTTTGTTAGATAGATTTTCCGATCAATTCAACTAACTGGCTCTCTTGAATCTCATATCGAACAGCTTCATCATTTGTCATTACCACTTGAACATAAATATCTTCTTCAGCTGAATTATCTGTTGAATGATGCTCGATTAGCATTAATTTATTAGAAACTAAATCGTAATAATGGCTGGTAAAATAAATAACTTTCTTAGTAATATCAGTAATACTATTGCTAGAGTCTCCTGAAAGGTTTTTAGTAATAACTACTGCTTTTTCCCAAGTAATCCAATAAATACGCAAACGGCAAATATTATATTCAGAATCGTCCTCTTCCTTCCACTCAAAAATTGTATCAACGTCTGCAGTCACATCAACCATAAAATAAATTCCTTATTGACAACAAAGATGAACTTTAGTCGCTTGGTGAATCTTTAACTATCTCATGGTAAATATCGGAGCGTCTGACCCCTAGCGGACATAGGGGTCAGAATAATTAGCGCAATAGACCTAATTGTTGCTATGTCTGCAAAAAGACAGACAGTGTATTGCGAACTATGTGAGTGTTGGACACGGCTATATGAGGCTAGAAAAAGCTTGTTTTGTTAGCCCATTGCACTTACATTAAGAAAAGATTATGATTCAGACAACTTTGTTGTTTATTGACGATGATGATGACTTCAATACCCTAATTAAGATTGCCTTTGATAAAAATCCTGACTGGAAAATAATAACAACTTTAAACGGAGAAGATGGCGTTTCTATCGCGCAAATATATCAGCCAGATGTGATTTTATTGGATATGGTTATGCCCAAGTTGACTGGAATAGAAACTTATCACCTACTCAAGTCTAACTGGAGAACTTCTTCCATTCCCATTGTCTTCCTAACTGCAATGATTGGGATGAAAGCAGTAATCGCATCACAAATTGACGAAAACATAGAAATTATCACCAAGCCTTTTAATATTAAAAAACTTAAAGACGAGGTAATCAAATCTTGCGTTCGCTTTAAACTTGAGAAAATATAGTCGCCATTTAATTCACAATAATTAGCTATTGATTGGATTTTTCCATCAGCTTTTTATCGGTGTTGTTGCTTAAGATATATAGTTTGAGAAAGTATCATTCTGTTGGTAAAATTTAATTCAGTAAGAAAAGTAAGTTTCTTAAACTTTGAATAGACTTCGAAACAACGATATTTTAGCCGCCTTGTCAGAGAAAGAGTATGAGCGTTTTACAAGCTGTCTTGAACCAGTTCAACTTTCTTTAGATGAGATTCTAATTGAGTCAAATCAAGAGGTTACAGCGTTATATTTTCCCACTGAAGGAATGGTATCCTTAATCTCAATTATGCTGGATGGCTCAACTACAGAAATAGGCTTAATTGGTACAGAGGGAATGGTCGGAACCATGCCATTTTTAGGAGCAGGAAAATCTAACAGTCAATCCATAGTACAAGCTGCTGGATGGGCAATGAAAATTGAGTTGAAGAACTTAAAAAGGGAATACAATCAAAGCAAGAAAGTACGACAGCTAATTCTGTCCTATGCTCTGGAACTATATAATCAAGTAAGTCAATGTGCTGCTTGTAATAATCATCATACGGTTAAACAACGGACTGCTAGGTGGCTATTAATGCTTGATGACCGTAGTGAGCAAGGAGCATTATTAATGACCCAGCAATTGCTTTCCAAAATGCTAGGGGTACGCCGTACTGGAGTTACCCAAATAGCTAAAGACATTCAAAGACAAGGCATTATTGACTACCGAAGAGGCAAAATCGAGATTTTAGACCGCCAGAGATTAGAAGAGATAGCTTGCGAATGCTATAAAATCATCACAAATAATTCTTATGTTTGACATTATGATAAACAATTTAAATTTGCGCTTATGTCCGTAAACGGACTAACTTTAGTTACAATTACTAGTATTTTGAAAGAACTGTATCTCACTAAAAGCGGTAGCTAAAACGTTTACTAATTGTTGTAAAAAAATTGAGCTTAAACCTTTTGGCTGACTTCAGTTCGTTTTTAATATATATAAAATATTGTCTTCGCCAAACTCCGACAAACCAATAAATCGTCTTCTAGCTGCTTTGCCAGATGAGGTCTATCAACGTCTTCGTCCTCATTTAAAACCTGTTGAGCTACCTCAGCACAAAATCCTCTATGGTGCAGGAGACTATTATGAGTACGCTTATTTTCCCTCTCACTCAATTGTCTCCACCGTAGCGATTATGGAAGATGGCTCAACAACCGAAATTGGAGTCATTGGCAACGAGGGCATGGTGGGACTACCAATTATCTTAGACACCAACTATACTAACTCAACGGCTATTGTTCAGGTGGGTAATGGCGGCCATCGTATTCCTGCACAACGACTACAGGAAGAACTAAACCGTAATGGAGCCTTGAAAACTCTAATGATGCGCTACGTTCAGGCTCGTATCATTCAGCTTGGTCAAACTGCCGCCTGCAATCGTCATCATAACCTCAAGCAGCGATTTGCCCGCTGGCTGCTGACGGTAAAAGATAATATTCAGAAAGATGAATTTCAGCTAACTCAAGAATTTATTTCTCAAATGTTGGGAGTCCGCCGTACGGGGGTAACAGAAGTTGCCCAACAATTTCAAAAAGCAGATATTATTCGCTATAAACGAGGGTTAATACAGATTGTCTCTCAAGAAAGATTAGAGGCTTGTACTTGCGAATGCTACTGGCTGATTGCCAAAGAGTATTCCCGACTGCTCGATAAATAAACTTTTGGAGTGGACATTTAATCTAACCGTATTCAAATTTTGGGAACTCATCCAACACTACTAAGCTATTTTACCAGAATGAGATCGCTACGTTAAACTGATGGACAAGGTTTTAAGACCTGTTCTGTAAAAAAATATCTGTGAGATTATGGCAGCAAAAGTAGAGATATACACCTGGAGTAGTTGTCCTTATTGTATTCGTGCAAAGGGTTTGTTAGACGAGAAAGGAGTTGAATATAGCGAGTACTCTATTGATGGAGATGAAGATGCTAGAGCTAAGATGAAAACGAGGTCTAATGGTAGATCTAGCGTCCCACAAATATTTATTGACGATCTCCATGTTGGAGGCTGTGACGATATTTATGCCCTGGATGATCGAGGAGAATTAGAACCTTTGTTGTAGATGAGTGTTATCAGGCTGTACCTTATTAAGTTAGAGGCATTAAGAATTTAATTTAAGGACAACAGCGTGAAACTCGCATTTATAATTGACCCGATCGCTCTTTTAGACCCAGGACATGATAGTAGTGTGGCTATGATGGAAGCAGCACAACAATTAGGTCATCAGGTATGGATAACTGAATCTAATCAACTCAGTATTGTCGAGGGGAAAGCTTGGGGATATTTACAAACAGTCAATCTCAAACCAGTCAAGCTAGTTGATAGACGTTATGTTGCTGAGTCAGACTGGTATCAAGTAGGCGATCGCAGTTTAATTTGCTTGGAGGAAATGGACGCTATCTTTATGCGTACCGATCCTCCTGTAACTGTTCCCTATCTCTACACAACCTACATCCTAGATTTAATCGATCCGAGTAAAACGCTGGTGATTAATTCTCCTCAGGGATTAAGGAATGCCAACGAAAAAGTATATGCGCTTCAGTTTACCTCCGTGATTCCTCAAACCATCGTCAGTCAAGATAAAGCGGTAATTGCCAAGTTTGTTAAGGAGAAAAAAACTGCCGTTTTAAAACCGTTGGGTGGTAAAGGGGGAGAAGGAATATTATTTTTATCAGATGGCGATCGCAATTTTAACTCGATAGTTGAAGTTAGCACCCAACAAGGACGCGAGCCTGTAATGGTGCAAGAATATTTACCTGCTGCCAAAGAAGGGGATAAAAGGATTATCATGCTTGATGGTAAGCCCATCGGTGCAGTAAACCGCGTCCCTAGTGGTAACGAATTTCGCGGCAATATGGCAGTAGGAGGAAAAGCCGAAAAAGTAGATATTACCGACAGGGAAAAAGAGATTTGCGCAATAGTTGCACCCCAATTAAAAGCAGATCGGCTCTATTTTGTCGGTATTGATGTTATTGGCGGCTATTTAACAGAGGTTAATGTTACTAGTCCTACAGGCATTAGGGAAATAGATCGGCTTAATAATGTTAATTTGGGTAAAGAGGTAATGGAATGGCTGAAAACAGCAATTAACAACTAATGAACGCACTATCAATTCCAACCTGGATAGTTCATGTATCAAGCGTATTAGAATGGGCTGCGGCAATATATTATATTTGGCAGTATGGGAATATTACGGGCGATCGCGCTTGGTATAATTTGTCCTTTGCGATGCTACCCGCTTTAGTTAGTGCTATGTGTGCCTGTACCTGGCATTTCTTTGACAATACTGAGTCTTTAGAGTGGTTAGTAATTCTACAGGCATTTATGACAGTAGTAGGAAACTTTACCGTATGTATTGCTGCTTGGGGAATTTGGCGTAGTTCGATACAGTCAGAAATTAAATAGTAGTTTCAAATGAATAAAGAAAGCTTGTTTGCAATTTCATTATTTCCCTATTTAGGTTTTTTGTGGTTTATGACGCGATCGCAAAAAACACCTCGTTTGGCTTTAATCGGGTTTTATGTCCTCCTGATTTTCGTAGCAATAACGATTCCTGCGGGTATTTATGCCGAATCCCATTATGGTAAATCTCTGGCTAATGTGGATTGGCTACATGGAAGTGCCGAACTATTTCTGACTCTGTCCAATATTCTAGTAGTTTTAGGTTTTCGCCAAGCAATTATTAAACTCAAAGAAAGCAAAAATTGATTCAAACTAAGATCTTCAAATTACTTGGATTGAATAAAATTAAACTAATTGATTCTCTTGGCGAAGATAGGCTTCGACAAAAGCATTAAGATCGCCATCCATAACTCCATTAACATCAGTAGTTTCCACTTCTGTCCGCAAATCTTTGACCATTTGATAGGGATGAAAAACATAATTACGAATTTGATTACCCCAGGCTGCTTCTACCATGTCGCCACGAATTTCAGCGATTTCTTTGGCTCTTTGTTCTTCGGCAATAATTAATAACTTAGCTTTTAATAAAGCCATTGCCCTTTCTTTATTTTGCAGTTGCGATCGCTCTTCTGTACAGCGTACCGCTATCTTGGTTGGTAAATGAACAATCTGAACCGCAGTTTCTACCTTGTTAACGTTTTGTCCCCCAGCACCACCAGAGCGAGATGTCTTAATTTCTAGGTCTTTATCAGGAATTTCTAAGTTTAATTCTTCGTCTCCTAAGTTGGGCATGATTTCCACTCCAGCAAAACTAGTTTGACGCTTACCGTTAGCATTAAAGGGAGATATTCTAACTAGTCGATGAGTACCTTTTTCGCCTTTTAAATAGCCATAGGCGTAACGCCCTTCAATTTCTAGGGTAGCGGATTTAATACCTGCTTCATCTCCAGCGGAAGACTCGGCTAAACTAACCTTATAGCCTTCTTTTTCGCTCCAGCGAGTATACATCCGTAACAGCATTTCTGCCCAGTCTTGGGCATCTGTACCACCCGCCCCTGCGTTGATGGTTAAAACTGCCCCTTTCGTGTCATAGGTGCCAGAAAGAAGCTGCTGTAAGTCCCATAGTTCTAGCTCTTTTTCCAATCGCTGTAGGCTAGTTTGAGCTTCTTCGGCTAATGCCTCATCCGACTCTAATTCCAATAATTCTGCGATCGCTTTAGCATCTTCTAAAGTGCCTTGCCAACCTTGATACTGCTCTAAATTTGATTTTAGATCGTTTAATTCCTGTAAAACTGCCTGTGCCGTTGATTGGTCTGACCAAAATTCTGGCTGTGCTGCTCTTTGCTCCAAATCTTGTATCTTGGCGATTAATGCTGGTGGGTCAAAGATATTCCTGAGCTTTACCCAGGTGTAAAGAGATGGTTTCGATAGTGCGTTTTAATTCGGATACTTCGATCATTGAGAATTTTTCGCTGTTTATAATGTCTATATTTTAATCATCGATCGCTTCTAGATAGCGACTTTCCAATAAAAAAGCTCCCTGAGTAAAGCGAATGCCATAATAACCCCCAGGACGACGATCTAAAATCGTACCAAGCTCTCCCACGTTTAATAAACTAGGAGGACGTAACATCGGCATAGGTTCGGCAGTCTTGATATATTCAGGTAAGGCTACAATCTTAACGCGATCGCCAGCTTTAAAATTCTTTGCTTCATTACTCATGGTTAATTGTTTGCCAATCGCCTATCTCTGATTATCTTTGGGCATTAAAGTCAGTCAAGCTAGATTTTTTTACTTTAGTTAAAATCTTATCTTTGATTTTCTCTAGCTCTTGCTTTAAAACGCCTTTTGCTGTTTTGAGATCGCCAACGCTTCTAGTGACCTCGCTCAGATTTGCCCACTCACTCAGCTTTTCTTGATAGCGATCGCTAACGACCGAAGTTAAAATATGTTGACACTGAGAAGGATCGTCTAAACTATATAACAATACGCGATATTTGCCTTCTTCGGCTAGAGCGCGAGTGATTTGTTGTCCTTTATTAGATTTTAGGTCTAGATAGCAGGGAAGCCATTTAGCTCCATGTTCGGAGTTATAAAGCAGAGTAATCCAAAGAAGAGTTGGATGAGGATGATTTAAATATAAAAATTGATTGTAGCGAGTACTAGATATTCTATTTTCTAGATCTTGGCGGTCTAACATCACTGAAAGTACAGGTGCATTTCCCAAAGGAGTATCTACCAATTGACCAAAAACAATTTTACGTAATGGTTTATCTGCTGGCCAAGGTGTCTGTAGGCATAATTCAGTTGTGGAAGTCTCGGCATTGATTGTCTTATCTTCAAAAGGCTTTTGGTTGGATCTTTGATATTGAACAGTCTCAGTATCTTCTGCCTGTTTGTTTCGGCTACCTTGAGAAATCGCGGAATGAAAATTAGGATTCGAGGGGTAAGTTTTTGAGATTGACTCAAGTGATTCTAGAGCATCTAAGATTTCGCGCGCGCTTTGAGGTCGCTCGTCTCTTTCTTTGGCTAAACAAGCAAAGACTAAATTTTGTAGTTTTGGTGGCAAACCCAACCTTTCGCAAAATGGCTCTGGTTTAAAATTATGGTGTGCTTGATACCAACCGCCAAAAGAAGAGTTTTGAGGCAGCAGAGGCATATCCATCGTTAACATTTCGTACATCATCACACCCAAGCTATAGATATCAGAGCGATGATCTAGCTCCTTTCCTTCCATCTGCTCAGGAGAACAATATGCTAATGTACCCATGAAAGATTGGGTTTGATTAGCACTAGCCTGAACTAATTTAGCAATACCAAAATCAAGTATTTTGGCTGCTTCCCCTAGAGTTGGATCTTGAATAACGATAATATTACTAGGCTTAATGTCTCGATGAATAATATGAGAAAGTTCGCCATTAAAATAAATGCCTTGATGAGCAGTTTCTAAACCCAGACATACGTGGCGAGTCAGGGTAATAAATCTGTTTAGAGGTAGAGGTTGATAGGCAATTAGGTCATTGATACTATCGCCAGACAGAAACTCCATCACATAAAAAGGAGCATTATGCTTGTCTACGCCGTAGTCTTTAACTCTGACTACATGAATACTTTTTTCGCCCAAAAGAGCAGATATGGTTGCCTCTCGCTCAAAACGCTCGCGCATATTATCATTGAGCAAAGCCTGAGACAAAAATTTAACGGCTACAGTAACACCGCCTAAAACGGAGTCTTGGGCGCGATAAACTCTGCCCATAGCACCTTCGCCAACTAAGTCACATAGCTGATAGCGATTGGCAAGTAAACGACCATGATTAGTATCTTTGTTCATAATTTGGTAACTGATTTGGGTAGACTCGCACGTAACATGCGGGTTCGCTCGGCAAAATCAAGCTCGAATTGACAGGATAGAACAATTAGCGTTTTAAATTAGCTTCAATGGTGTGTTTTACACTATGACCTTCTAAAATACTGCTTGTCAGATAATATGTCTCTCGATCTATCAGCGAAAAAGTATCTAGCCCTTTCCGTTGAGCAGCAGCTCCCATAAACCAGTAATATTGAATAATAGATTGGAATCCGAGCCTGCCCTCTCCTTCAATGTTCCCCAAAAGACTGTGTTGAGCAACATAGGTATAATATTTTTCTTCGTAATTTAGGTTTCCTCGACATTGAGAAACGATTTTGGTTGCTTGGTCATCGTCACAAGTTAAATCAGTGGTAATTTTAAACCAGTTGGCTCTTTTCCAACTAATTTGAATATTCCCTTGAAGAGAAATTGGGGTTGATTTGGGCTTGAGCCAATGACCCGTTACATTCCAAAAACCTGATTCTAATAAGAAACTATGAGCCAAAGTCTTATCCTCATCGTTTAAGTTTCGTTTTGATAGTTGTTAATTTGAATAAATATTGCCTAACAAAGCTGACTTACTTGCTCCTGTAACTTGGGGTAAATTACCAGGAATATTATGAATTCGCCAATAGGCTAAGACAGCAAAAGCGATCGCTTCTTTGAAATCGCCATCAATTCCCACCTCATCTGTTGTACTAATATGTGTCGATGTTAACTCAGCCTGCAGGCGTTGTCTCAGGTACAGATTTCTACTGCCACCACCACAAAGTAAAATTTCATCGGGCATTTGGGGTAAAAATCGCTGATAGCTATCAATAATTGAGGCTACGGTTAATTTTGTTAGGGTAGCAAGGCGATCGCTGTCTTTTAGGTTTGCTTGCTCCATATCTTGCCAGCATACATCTAAGTATTCGGCACTAAATAATTCTCTGCCTGTAGATTTTGGAGGAGGCTGGCGAAAGAAGTCTTGCTTAAGCCATTTGGTTACTAATTTATCATCTGGCGTACCCTGAGATGCCCAGTGACCGCCCTGATCGTAAGTTTTAGTACCATTAGTTAGGCGGGATATTGCTAGGTCTAAAAGAGCATTTCCTGGCCCTGTATCCCAGCCACATATCTGTTGTTCCCAGTTAGGTGTTTCTTGGGGGGGTAAATATGCCACATTACCTATTCCACCAATATTTTGCACTGCTCTGGCTTTGGTAGGGTGGGATAATAAGCAAGCGTCTATTTTGGGGACTAGGGGCGCACCTTCTCCCCCCAGCGCGATATCGGCAACGCGAAAGTTACTCACGGTTTTGATACCTGTTAGCTTGGCAATCAACTCCCCTCTGCCAATTTGCGAGCTATAGCCTAAATTACCCTCGGATGGAGGTCGATGATATATTGTTTGACCATGAGAGCCAATTAAATCGGCTTTTGAACGGCTGGTTTGAATTTTTTGTGCTGACTCGGCAAACTGAAAAGCGATCGCATCATCTAAGCTGGCCAACTCCATCATGGAGATAGTCTGACCACCACATACATCTAATATCTTGCTTCTTAAATCTTCAGGATAGGCAAAAGTTTCTCCTGATAATAAGTTCACCTGGAGATCTGTTTCTTTGCCTGTGACTTCTACTAAAGCAGCATCGATGCCATCTACGGAAGTGCCACTCATCAAACCAATAACTCTCATGTATTTGGATTTATAGTATTTTTATTAAGTAAAAGCCCAATTTAACCTATGCTGCTTGAAGTTTTGGCTTTGAAAAATGTATTATATAAGTGTTTTCCTTAGCTATATTAATCACCATTATTATCACGTCATCCTTAGTTTTTTTCTTAAGCAACACTGAATAAATTCATCAAATCATACATAGTAATATTTAAACGATCTGGACTTATATAAATATAATTATTGAAAGGAACAATTAATTAATGCTTAATCAAGTCTCGGAACAAAAAGCCCACACCATTCGGTATGTCTTAGTAGTCGGCTGGATACTACTAATTGTGTCTCTGTTCTTCGATCCTATATCCGCCACTCTTACCGATCCTAGTACTAATTTTTTTAGTCCTTTAAAAGATAATTTAATCAACCTGGCACAAGACCCTGCAACCTGTATTCGAGTTCAGGATAAGTGTCTGCCAGGTACTCCCTATCAGGCTGGAGCCAGAATTTTTTGGGGCTATATTGTCCCGGCTGGATTTGGCATTATTTTTGTATTAGGACATGAATTTTGGCGGAGAATTTGCCCTCTATATTTTTTATCCCAAATACCTCGGGCATTGGGTATGAAACCCAAAAAGCAGATTTCGCAAAATAAATGGCTGATTGAAAACCACTTATATCTACAGTTCGCTTTATTCTTCATTGGACTGAATATGCGAATCTTGTTTGTCAATTCTGCTCGTCCTGTATTTGGCGGATTTTTGCTCTTTACTATTGGCTCGGCGATCGTCATGAATTTGTTTTACGGTGGTCGTAGCTGGTGTCATTATGTCTGTCCTTTCGGTATGGTACAGATGGTTTTAACAGGACCCAGGGGACTATTAGGTAGTGAGGCGCAAAAACAGCCTCCACGAACTATTACTCAGTCAATGTGCCGTACTTTTGATCAAGAGACTAAAACTGAAAAAATTACCTGCATCAGCTGCAAGTCTCCCTGTATGGATATTGACTCAGAGAAAGCTTATTGGGAGCAAATCAACAAGCCAGGCAGGAGGTTAGTTCAATACGGCTATTTGGGATTGGTTTGTGGCTATTTTGTTTACTATTTCTTATATTCGGGCAACTTTAAGTATTATTTCTCTGGTGCTTGGACTCACGAAGCGGGTCAGGTAGGCAAAATATTTAATCCTGGCTTTTATCTGGCAGGACAAGCCATTCCTATCCCCAAGTTAGTTGCTAGTCCCCTGACTTTGGGCGTGATGGCAGCTACTTTTTACTTTGGTATTACTCAAATTGAAAAAATATATGGTAACTATCTCAAAAAGCAAAATCCTGACTTTGATCGCAAGATAATTGTCCACCGAGTTTTTACTATCGTTACTTTCTTGGCAGTTAATTTTTTCTATGTATATGGTGGTCGCCCTGAAATTCTGCGTCTGCCTTTTATTGTGCAGATGATCTTTAATGGTTTAGTAGTTTTAGTGAGTACCCTTTGGTTAGTCAGAACTTGGGGACGTACTCAAGAACAATATAAGAAGGAGAGCTTTGCAGATAAACTGCGTCGTCAGCTTAAAAAACTTTCCATCGACTTTACTCAGGTGCTGGGCGGTAGAACTCTAGACGATCTAAAAGCTGGCGAGCTGGATCTTTTGGCGCAGGTAGTTCCCCAGGTAACTAAACAAGACCGTATTCAAGTTTATAAAGGTGTGTTAGAAGAATCTTTACAGTCAGGTAACATGGAGGCGACCAACAGTCTTAAATCCTTACAGTCAGTACGCCAACGTTTGGAAGTAACTGAAGAAGAACACTACGCTATGTTGACCGAATTGGGTATCGACGATCCAACCTTGCTTAAATCGCCTCAAGAATATGCTCAAGAAGACCGTTTGAGAATTGAAAGCTATAAAGAAGCGATCGCAGGAATTCTTCAAGAGTTGGTAGATAGTGGTATGCCCGTTCATGAAGCAGTAGAGGCTCGAACCAAACAGATTACCAATCTCAAAAACGAATATAACATCAATAAACAAGAACACCTGCAAGTATTAAGCGGACTGTTTGATGCTCTTCGCCCCAAAGCAGAAAAGCTACTAGCTTTATTACAAACAGAAAATTCTCGCTATCAGGTAATTAGCAACTTTCAGCCTTACAGTAATACTCCTGTGTTTATGCTGCTGCAAAAACTTTTACTAGCAAAGCAGCAGCTAATCATTCGACCTTTATTGGCGGTATTAGAGCTACTCAATGATGAACCAGATGCCCTACAGCTAGCCCAAAGAACAGGAATTGTTGCTAGTGAAGCGATCGCTTTGGTGATGGCAGCCGAACCTCAATGGCAACAACGTCTGAACCCCAATTTATATAGAGCAATCATGCCTGGAGGAGCTAACAGTACCCAAGAAACCGTAGTTAAAGATGGTGGTACAAAAACAAGACTACATAGTGAGTCTCTTTCGGCTCAAGCAGTTGATGATGCTTTACTAGAACTGCTACAAGAGCCAAACCCAATTACCGAATCTGCTAGTCTCTATGCCTTGACTCAACTCAATCGCAATCATGGAGTAGCTCAAGCACAAAAAATATTGCAGCAACCTTTGCAAAATGATTTGGTCAAAGATACCGCTGCTAGTGTTTTAGGTCAGTCTCCTAGAACATCGGTCATCGAGCAGTTATTAAGTATGTCTGGACAGCCTCATTTTCAAACTATGACACCAGATCAGCTGCTGACTTTAGTGACTCAAGCACAGCAAAACAATCAAGATATTACCGAAATTGCACCCCCCAATCGATAAGTTAAGCAAATTTTTACTGAGACAAAAAGGATAACAAATGCCAGAAATAATAATTATTGATACCAGAAAACCCCAAGAAACTAAATCTGTTCAGCTTGCTCCCGAACAACAGTTAAATCAAGAATGCCTTTTAGGTAGAGACGATCGTTGCTCTATTGTCTTGGATGATTCTTTGGCTAGTCGCACCCACGGCAAAATCTCATTCCGTAACGGGAATTATTTCTACACCGATTTAGGTAGTAGAAACGGCTCAAAGGTTAACAACATAGACACTCAACTCAATCAAGAGTACCAGTTAAAACCTTCTGATACGATCTCCCTAGGCAATCACTTACTTTGGGTCAAAGCGATCGCTGGGGTCGAAGCTGCTGCTGCACCTCAATCTTTGACTCCCGAACAGTATATGCCTTTGGCTACCATAGATACTACTACTCTAGAAACTTGGACTCAGGGGACAAAGCAGGTTAGATGTGTACAAATAATTGACGAAACTATTGATGTCAAAACCTTTTCTTTCGTCGCCGAACCTCCTGTCAAATTTAACTATCAGCCAGGACAGTTTCTTACTCTCAGCTTGAATATAGACGGTAAAAATGTTAAACGCTCTTACTCTATTTCTTCTACACCTTCTCGCCCTCACAGTATCGAAGTGACGGTCAAAAGAGTACCTGCACCTTCTGATGATCCTAGCGCACCTCCAGGTTTAGTGAGTAACTGGCTGCATGACAATTTAAAAGTTGGCAATCAAATTGAAGTCAATGCACCCCTTGGCAAGTTTACTAATTTTGCCAACCCCTCGGCAAAACTGCTTTTGATCTCAGCAGGTAGCGGAATTACTCCCATGATGTCTATGTCTCGCTGGATTTGCGACACCATATCTAATGTGGATATAGTATTTCTTCACAGTGCGCGTAGTCCTGAAGACATTATTTTTCGTCAAGAGCTAGAAATGATGACGGCTCGTTATCCCAAATTCAAGCTGGCAATCACAGTAACCCGTCCCGTTCCTGGTCAACCTTGGTATGGATATACGGGCAGAATCAATGAAACTATCTTACCTGCGATCGCATCCGACTATAAAGATCGTACTGTGTATGTATGTGGTCCAAATCCCTTTATGGAAGCAACCAAAGAATTGCTCCAAAAAATTAGCTTTCCAATGGAAAACTACTACGAGGAAAGTTTTGGCGGAGCGAAGAAGAAGAAAAAGAAAGCAACCCCTACTGTACCAGATGGCGATCGCACATCTATTGTTCAGCCTGCACCAGTACCAGTACCAATGCCTATCCCAACTCCTATCGCATCACCCACCGTTGCTCCAACTTCTATAGTTTCTGCACCTGCACCCGCCCCCGCACCTGCACCCGCCCCCGCACCTGCACCCGCCCCCGCACCTGTCCCCGCACCTGCCCCCGCACCTGCCCCTGCACCTGCACCATCGGGAAGTCCTGTAGTTGTTTTATCAAAGTCTGGTCAAGAAATTGCTTGCGATGGAGAAGAACCTATTTTAGACGTTGCCGAGGCAGAAGGCGCAGATTTACCATTTGGCTGCCGTATGGGAGCTTGCGGAGCCTGTAAAGTCAAAAAAATTGAAGGCGAAGTTGTTTACGATGATGATGTCGATTGCGAAGACGGGTTTATTTATACTTGCGTTGGTCGTCCCGTAGGTAGAGTCGTAATCGAAGCTTAGTTTAAGGAACAAGTAAATTAGGCTACGAGCGATGGGAAAGGCATGTATAGCCGTACAAAGTTATGTTAGGACATTGCAAAAGTTACTAGTTCGTAAGTAGCAAGTAGCAAGTAGCAAGTAGCACCCTCGACAATAACCTCAACGGAGGGAACCTCCGCAACGGTTTTGCGAAGCAGCGCAGTTCGAGGGTTCCCCTCGTTATGCGACTGCTGAGGTTGTCTCGCAAGTAGCAAGTAGCAATTTTTAAAAGCGTCCTAAGGCTGATACGTAACGCTGTAACTCTCATTTAAAAAGCGATCGCTTTTTTACTTATGCGATCGCTTTCTTGATGATTAACTAGCTGAAAATAAGTACAATATTTTAGGGGTATAGTTAACTTACTGACTCCAATTGATTGGTAGAGTAGTATTTTGAACTTCATCGCTAGTTTCTACTATTTTTGTTTCCCGATCTAATACTGCTTCAACGCGATCGTATATTTCTTGGGCTTCTTCGAGGGAATTCCCAATACTTGTTAATCCGAGTTTGCCAAACTCTGATAATGCACCCATAAGGTGAAACACCGTACCTGTACGACTGCTACTATCAAAATGTAGTCTTTCTTGGGCAATGATATCCATCAAATCATTGGGCAATAAACCGCGATATTGGTCTTTTTGTAAATTATCCGTAGAGATATAGTACTTTTCTTGGTTTTGCTGACTCAAGAATTTGCCTGTATCGTAATCGAACGTACCGTTAGTTAGTAGTCTAAGGGTCATAAAGGGATGGGTTGTACCACCTTTACGCAGGTTAATTTCGATCGCCTGAATATCCCATTTCTTATCTGGCTGCTGTACAGCAATAAAATCCACGCTATAACGCTCAATCGCACCTTTTGCGGCTAAGGCTTCTCCTACTTTTAAACCTAATTCCTGTAATTCACAGCGATAATCAACATCTGCGGGAAAATAACAGCCTTCATATACTTGCCCATCTGCACCACCCAAAATCTGATCGTGGGTAGAAACAATTTCTACTTCTCCTGATGGTCGAATATAACCCTGCACACTAGGCGACCTCTTAATATCCCCTTCCACAAAAGCTTCAACAATTGCCCCCAATTCGGGAATACGTGCCGAAAAAGTTTCCCAGGTTTCTCCCGCACCCTGAAAACTCATATTTTTTAGCTGTTCGTTTAAAGCATTAGTAGCTTTTTCTCTATTGCACTGATTAGGGATACAGTTTTGAATTGTTCTTAGGTCTAAGATGGCATTTCCTTCCCCTGAAAAACCTTCATTAAGCTTAACTACAATACGTTTTAAATCGGGTTGTCTTTGCCACAGATTATATAGTTCCTGAACCAAATCGTAGACATTCTCCACCGAATAGCTGCCGTCAGGATGGGGGATTTTAACTTCTGCAAAGATTTTACGACTACCGCTTTTTAAACCCCAAAAAAGTACTTCAGGAGAAGCTGCCAACATAGGAATGCCTAATTTGAGAGATAACTGTTGCTCTAAATCGGTAGAGTTATAACAAACCATGTAGGATTTATTCGGACGTAGCGCACGACGAATCTTGGCTACGAGACGAGGACGTTCTAAAACCTTTTGAGTTAAAGGTTTTAGCGAACCATCATAGGTGCTAATTAATAATAGGCGATCGCGAGCATGGGAAAATGGTATTCCTGGTAGTAGCTGTAAATAATATTCAATTACTATCGGACACAGAGGCAAAGCAGTAATATATATTACCCGTGTTAAAGGATTACGTAAACGGATCAAGGAAAACAACAGTCTTTCTTCATAGTGCAAAAATCCCGTTACCTTGTTGCCTACCTGTTGATCGACGCTAAAGGAAGGAATGACTAAAATATCGTAGTCATCTTGGTCAAATATATCGACACTCTGCCAAAGCTGTCCCTCTTCAGGAGATTTTGTCCACTCTCTTAGCTGGTTTTGTAGCTGTCTAAAACGCTCTGCTGCTGTAGGGTCAAATGTGTCTACCATGCTTATAGAAAGTAACTACACTGGGGGAAAACTTCAAGAATTATAGTAACAAGCCCGCGAATATAGATTTTTTATCTGTTTCAAGAATTAATAATTTAATTTTTTATAATCTTCTGAAGTTAAGATGTAGCACGTGAACGTATGTATTTTTTTTAATACGAAAGGGAATAATAATATTACAAATCTAAAATTTTAGCTTTTCTTTTTTCAATTTAATCTGCGCAGTGTTTGTTTTATCACTAGAATTAATTAATCATCAAAAATTATTTTGATGATTGTTTTTTTTGCTTACAAGTAATAAAATAAGATTCAAATTTCAGGCAGACACAATGAGAAAATATTCAAATATAACTAACATCAATTGTGCAACAAAAGCATGAAAGCAATTCTATAAATAATTTTTAATATGCGGCAAATTAAGCAATATATTTTTAGATTTAGTTTCTAGATATGAATTAAAACAGTTAAATTCATATAAAAATCCTATTAATTGTCTTGATTACGCACTTATAAGGCAATATCCTGTAAACGCGTGTTTTTACTTTATTAATTGTAATTACCAATACTATTTATCTAGAAAAAATGATTTTAGATCATTTTTATGTTTAAAGATGGGAACAATAATATTAGAAAAAATATTACGGTGAATATTCGTGAAGTATAAATATCTAGTCTCTTTAATTACAATAATTGCTGGGTTCAATTTATCAGCTAAAGCAGTATTAGCTGATGTTGTTGTAGAGTGGCAAGCAAAAAATAATGAAGTAAATATTCAAAAAGCAATTGATACTGGCGATAGTACAATTATTATCCCCAAAGCGGATAAGCCTTGGTTGGTAGGCGGTCGCATTTTTGCTAAAAAGCCCAATCAAAAAATTATTTTTAAGCCTGGAGTTGTTGTACAGGCTCAACCAGGAGCTTTTAAAAATAAATTTCACAGTATGATTACGGTAGAAGCCGATAACGTAACTTTGTCTGGCTATGATGCAACTCTACAGATGAGAAAGGCAGACTATCAAAATCCTAAACTATATACACCTTCTCAATTCAGACATAATATTATGATTCGAGGGGTCAATAATTTTACGGTCGAAGGACTTACTCTAAAGGATTCAGGAGGAGATGGCATTGCCGTTGCTCACGGTAGAAGAGAAAAAAATCAGCTTCCTGCTAAAAGATATTCATCAGGGATAGTTAGAGACATAGTTGCTGATAATAATCATCGACAAGGAATTAGCATTATGAGTGCGAAAGATCTTTTGATTGAAAATAGCACTTTTAAAAATACTAGCGGTACAAGACCTTCAGCTGGAATTGATATTGAACCAGATTATCCTTGGCAAAAGCTAGCTAATATTCAATTTAAAAACGTAGACTTAATTAATAACGATCGTCATGGAATTCAAATTGGGTTAGGAAAGTATCGTGGGCAGCAAGTTGAAAATATTAGTATTTCTTTTGATGACTGCAAGTCTATCGGTAATGGGGAGTATGGTCTTAAAATTCAGGGAATCAAACCTGGTTTTTATAATGGTCCTCAAGGAACAATTGATTTCGCAAATTTTGAAGTAAAAGCTTCTGGTCAAGATGGTATTTGGTTTAGAAACGATCAAAAAGATCCTAATAAAACGTTCAAAGTTAAGTTTGAAAATACATCAGTTGTCAATGCTGCTCAACAAGGAAGTACCTATTTTCCCTTAAAATTATGGAATACGAAAGTTCCAGGCGGCGTAACTAATGTTGACTTTGGCAACGACTTTTCTGTCGTAGATAATAAAAGCCGTCCTCCGCTAATGACTAATAATATAGCTCGGAAACAGGGTTTTACTAACGTCTCTGGCACTATTAAGGTTAATAATCCTCAGAAGAAACCCGTAAATTTAGGTGACAATCTAAACAACGTCACTTTACAAGTAAAGTAGATTGATTTCTAATAATTAAAATTATCCTGGTTGGATGTAGCCACGCATCTTACCAGGGTTCAATAATCCATAGGGATCTACCTGTTGTTTAAACTCTACCTTCTGCGGATCTATTTGTTTGTTTCCTCCATCTTCAATGGTATAAACGTGAGGATTGGCAATAAACGCGCCTTGAGATTCGCGATCGCGAATAATCTCGTTCAATCTTGCTTCTGTAGTAAAACGAACTAGCTGTAACCCCGCAGGTACAGCCTTATCTCCTGCACGCAGAAATTCCAAGTGAATCATAATTTCATCTCCTGCTTGCTGATACAGTTTTTCTAGTCTTTCCAAGGTGAAATAAAATGTCTGTAAGTAGGTTAGATTACTGTCCACACTGCGAGCGTGAAGAGTTGTATGATTCCAGGTGAACTCCAATAAACTAGTGCCTTTAATCGCTTCTGCTGCACTTTTGCTATAGGTTATTTCTCCCTGATACTCTTGGACTAAATTTTGGAAGGCTGCAAAGTCATATTCCGACACCATCAGTAGGGCGCAATGTTTGCCGTGAGGAATATAGTTTTGCAGTGCCGCGAAATAAATAGGTATAGGACTTGCATGGATACTCACCAGTTTTTTAACGATACCATTACTATCACTAAGAGCCTGTCCAAAATTAGCAGCAGTCATAAAATCATCGAAGGTGACAATTACTTCTTGCCAGGGATAGACTGGTGCCAGAGGAATTTCTAATTCGGTAATAATCCCAGTAGTACCATAGGCATGGAGTACCTTCTGCACCTCATCTCCCTGCAATTCTAAAACTTGGGGTTGTTCTTCTAAGGTGACCAGACGAACTCTACGCAAATTACCGCGATCGCTTATTTGTCCATAGTTTACCGAACCCATCCCCACACTACCACCACCAATAAATCCACCAATGCTAGCGGTACGGTAGGTAGAAGGTGCTATGCGTAACTCCCAGCCAATTTCTCTGGCTCGCTTATCAAAAGCTGCCATTTTAACTCCTGGCTGCACGCAGGCTATGCCTGGCTTGAGCCATTTGATTTGATTCATTTTGCTGGTGTCGAGGATGATGCCACCTTCTAAGGGGATACACTGTCCATAGTTACCTGTCCCTGCACCTCTGACAGTCAAGGGGATTTTATACTTGACACATACTTTTGCTACCTGCAGAACTTCTGCTTCTGTAGTCGGAAAAACAGCTAGCTCTCCTCGCTTATCTTGTAACTGCTTGGTGAGAATAGGACTAAAGTGATAATAGTCTAAAGATAATTTAGTTAAGCTATCGCTATTGCTGGTGGTTTCAATAGCGGATAGCTCAAGAGCGATCTCTTGGTAATCTATAGCAGTATTTTGGTTCATGGAGTCTGTGTGTCAGAAGTCGATAGTCGTACCATACGCCTAATGTAAATTAAAAAATCTTATAACCCTTTAAATACCTTCTTTAAGGATGAGATTTTCTTACTTGTCTAGCTAGGAAACTTAGATTTTCCAGTTTTCTTAAAAGCTAAGAGCTAATAGCTGATAGCTAAGAGCTTAAAACTAGTAAACTTGAACGAAGCTAATCCACATCAGACGTACCATATAATTGTCTACTGTAAACTAATCCAGTAACTAGGTGTCATCACCCAAACGATTGAAAGGTAGTCTTTTTTTATTAACTATTGTCTGTACCATCGCCACTGTTTTAGGGTTTGCTCTAATTAGCGGTATAGATAGCCAAGATTTGCAAGGTTGGCTAGAGCAAATGGGCATTTTTGCGCCAATTATCTATATTGCTCTCTATAGCATCTGTACTCTGTTAATATTGCCTTCGACTCCCTTAAATTTGACTGGTGGGGCTATGTTTGGTGTCTGGTGGGGAACTTTTTGGACTACCATTGCTGCGGTCGTTGCTGCGATCGCAGCTTTTGCCTTTACTCGTACTGTTGGTCGAGAATTTGTGAGCCGCAAGCTTACAGGAAAATGGGAAGCTATTGACGCAGAAATTAAACAGGGTGGTTTATTTTATATGTTTGCTGTTCGCTTATTGCCAATAATTCCCTATGGTTTAGTCAACTTTTCTGCGGGTTTGACTTCAATTAAGTTTAAAGATTATTTTATTGGCACTTTGTTGGGTACTTTGCCTGGAGTACTGCCGTTTGTAATGATGGGTTCTGGTATTACTCAGCTTTCCCAAGGAAATATTTTGCCTCTAATGTGCGCTTTTGGTTTAACAGGAATATTTATCGGTGGTGCAACTTGGTACAGACGAAGAACTTCTAAAATTGGAGGTAAATAATATTAGAAACTATTTGCTTTCAACTTTGGATGCTTCTGTAGAGTTGAAGCTTTTCTCCAACAACATAATTCTTTTCGCTTGAGCAGACAAAGCAGATTTGTCTAACAGGTTAGTAATCAAAGCATCAGTAGAGAATAAGCCCGCACCGTTAATTGTAAAGAACAAGAAACAGGCTGCATAGATTGCCGACAGTTCGAGGTAAGGAATACTTAAACCAGCTACTGAAATGTGGTGATACATCGCTACACACATGGTGGAGAATAATCCCAAGGCAGCGGGTCTAGTAAATAAGCCAAGAATCAACAATGGTGAGCCAATTAGCTCAGTAAAAGCAGCAACATAACTAAAGAAAATAGGGAACGGCAAGCCAATGTAGGCTACATATGCTTCAGCAAAGCTTTCAATATTAGCCAGTTTGTCTGTGCCATTGTGAATCATTACGATTCCAACTACGGCTCTTAGTATTGCCCAAGAGGTTTGTTGCCAGAAATTAGGAGAAACGTTGGGACGGAAGATTTTAGTAATTAAAGAATTTGCGGACATATGATTTCAAAAATATAAAACAATAAAAGGTTACGAAATCTAAATAATATGAGACACATGATAATCGTGAATTTGGCATCGCTATAAATCTCCAAAGAGAGAGTAACAATACAGTTGATCGCGATATAATTAATATAAGGCTTGATAATTTAGATAGCGCATAATTAAAATCTAGCGTATTTTTTATAAGAAAAGTAAATTTTTATTATGAAAAAACAATATTTATGTCAAAGGTAATAACTTTTTCCTGCTAAAAATTTGGTTTCATTTTTCACAATCTAGCCTTAATCCCCCACAAAGCCTTAAACTGAGGTTTGCAGATAATTTAAGATATTTTTTAGATTGTGCGAAAAATAGTTATTGCTGGAAATTGGAAAATGCACAAAAACCAAGCAGAATCCTTGGCGTTTGTGGAAAAATTTAAATCAGAAGTTGAAAATACTGCTGAAGATAGAGAAATAGTTTTATGTGCGCCATTTACTTCCTTGACCGTCATGTCCAAAAACTTACATGGCGGCAGGGTAATGTTGGGGGCGCAAAACATCCACTGGGAAGTGGAAGGAGCTTATACTGGAGAAATTTCGGGGGATATGCTTCAAGAAATTGGCGTGAGCTATGTAATTATTGGTCATAGTGAAAGACGACAATATTTTGGAGAAACGGATGAAACGGTCAATTTACGCCTAAAAACTGCTCAAAAATGCGGATTTAAGCCTATTCTTTGCGTCGGCGAAACTAAAGAGCAAAGAGATGCAGGCGAGACAGAAAACATTATCATCAATCAACTAAAAAAAGATTTAGTAGAGGTAGACCAAAAAAACTTAGTTATTGCTTATGAGCCAATCTGGGCAATTGGTACAGGTGATACTTGTGAGTCAAAAGAAGCTAATCGGGTCATTGGTATCATCCGACAGCAACTAGATAACAAAAATGTTTCAATTCAATACGGTGGCTCTGTTAAACCTAGTAATGTTGATGAAATCATGAGTCAACCAGAAATTGATGGAGCTTTGGTTGGTGGAGCTAGCCTAGAGGCGGCTGACTTTGCACGTATTGCCAATCATCAATAATTGGCAAATGAAGTTGAAATTAATAATTACCGTTTAACAAAGACAAATTAAGGGTCTTTTAAAATTGGAGGAATTGAAAAAATTGACTAGTGCAAGACAACGCTTCAATATCGATTAGGAAGCGATCAAGTCACCTACAGATATTAAAGACTCGTACTTATCATAGTGAACAGATAAACTCTGTTGTGGTAAGAGTTATTTATGAGTTCTGCCTGTAGGTGATTTTTATCTATAGCGGTTTTCATTTACGTGAGGTACAAAATTTATTGGTTGGGGGAATTAGGGGTTGCGAGACAAAGGTGAACCCACCGCATGTACGCGCACCGTTTGGCTTTTGGGAGAGTTTATTTCCTAGTCCCCACTCAGTCACCAGTCCCCAGTTCCAGACAGAATAGAGGTGTACCTAATCAATATGAGAACCGCTATATATTACAACAGCCAATCATTAATTATCTTTTGCTTTGAATATCAGTTAAATTGCTAATTCGCTTCAGAATAATTACCGATTTATTTGATTAAGATATTATGAATAATTAGTAAATCAAATAGTTATTACCTAAGTGCTAGACATATTGAAACTACTTAACGATAGATTTTTTTACTATTATTAAACTTCGGTATTTTTGCTAATAGTATTATTTATTTTTTTTGTTAGTATGGGACAAAATTGAGCGTACAAATCGAGCGTATATTGTTTTTAAATGTTTGTTGATTGCTCTTAAAAGCAATGCTGCATCTCATAAAAACTATCTCTATGTCTGATTTAAAGTTCAGTTAATACTTCTATTTTATTTAAACGGCAATGCAAGATTAAATTACTAGTAAATAAAATTCTAGCTAATAGTAGTCAAAAATTATCCGACTACATCAAAATATTTTGCCACCTATATTAATTTCTTCTGATTTTAATATAAGTAATTTTGCTGTCAGAAAAATTGCTACATTTTGCTCTATTGTAATTAACCAATCTAGTATCACTTATGACACGACCTAAAAAATCTCAACGTCAAGAGACCAATTCTCCTTTTAAAAGATTGAGACTAAACGTTAAACTATCCCAAGAACAACTAGCTAGAGAAATTGGCGTAGCAGTATCAACTATCCGACGGTGGGAAAAAGGACAGGCTGAACCAACAATGACAGTTTCTCAAATGAAAGAGTTCTGCCGAGCAGTTAAGCAAAATTTTGAAGATTTGCCATCTTCTTTGTTGCCAACTAACGGCTCTAAACAACAATAATGGCACATCTTAGCCAGTCATCATGATATTGCTTGTTTAAGAGAAGCGCAAAATTGGGCGATCGCTTTTAAGCCCTTTTCTGGTGTCTCATTTGCTAAGCGTTTAACTATGGCACTACCCACGATTACGGCATCTGCACCCCAATCTTTCATTTGTTTTGCTTGTTCGGGACTAGAGATACCAAAGCCAACGCCGATAGGTTTATCTGTGGTTTTGTGTAGGTCTGCTAGCAGATCTTTAACACCCGATGCCATTTCCGAACGCACTCCTGTTACGCCAGTCACCGAAACTAAGTAAATAAATCCTTGAGACTGGGCTGCGATCGCATTTATTCGCTCTTGAGAACTAGTGGGCGCAACCAACAAAATTACTTCAATACCTATTTCTTGGGCTAATTTGAGCAAGACCTCAGATTCTTCTAGAGGCAAATCTGGAACTACCAAACCACTTACTCCTGCATTTTTCACCTGCCGTAAAAAGGACTCTACGCCACGATAATAAATTGGATTGTAGTAGGTAAATAAAATAATCGGGACTTCTATCTTAGTACTTACTTTTTCAACAATTGCTAGAACATCGTCTAACTTAACGCCTTTTTGCAACGCTCTAGTTGCTGCTGCCTGAATTGTTGGTCCATCAGCTAAAGGATCGGAATAGGGAACACCCAACTCGATCATATCTGCACCGTTTTGGGCTAAAACCTCTAATGCCTTGGCGGTAGTCTCCAAATCTGGATCTCCAGCAGTAATAAAAGGAATCAAGGCACATTGAGAATTTTGCTTGAGGTGTTGAAAACGAGCAGCAACAGATTTCATGTTTACGGGATTGATTGAATATTAATATCTTAATTTTGATTATTTCTTGTCTTGCTCAATTTCTTGTTGTAGTTGAGCTAAGTCTTCAGGAGACATTTCTTCTAGGCGTTTTTGCATGACTGCTTCCTCATAGTCTTTGAGTTGCTGATTGTAAGTCATATTTTTAGTACCGACTCGAAATAGGTAGCTAAAAGACCAACCCACTAAACCAACAACCAAAAGAGCTTGAGTCCAAATCCCTGCATTGATACCATCTATTCCGAATATTTGTAATCCTAAATAGACTAATCCTGCTGCAACAAACACTCCAAGACCAATACCCAGGGCATCAATTCTACGCATATTGTTATCTTAAGCCTTCAATTCGCGACGTTTGGGACGAAAGTTGAGGAAGGGACTAAGTAGCAACATTCCAGGGAAGAACAAGAAAACAAATAAGTACATGATCAACCGTTCAATTGAACCTGCTGAATACCAGCGGGTTTTAAGATACAAATAAACTAACCCTGGCAGCACCAAAAGATACGTGCCACTCAAAGCCAGATATAACAAAGCAACTAGATTAGTTTCTGTCAGTAGCATAATCGTCTTGAGCTATAAAAACATTTCCAATATAGACATTTTAGCAGGGCAGCCAGCAGAGATTGGATTGTTTAAGATTGAATTTGTCAAAAAGCCTAAATATAAGCTTTTTTAACAGTCCCACAGCTAAAAGTCAGCACTCAGAGGAGAGCGAGGAAAAGGAATCACATCCCGAATATTGGTCATCCCTGTCATAAACTGCACCAACCTTTCAAAACCCAAACCAAAACCAGCATGAGGTACAGTGCCATAACGACGCAAATCTAAATACCACCAAATATCATCGGCTTCGATATTCATTTCTTTAATGCGTCTTTCCAAGACATCCAATCTTTCTTCCCGCTGCGATCCGCCAATAATTTCACCAATACCAGGGGCTAAAACATCCATTGCCGATACGGTTTTTTCTCCTTCATCTAGACGCATATAAAAGGCTTTAATCTCTTTAGGATAGTTAGTCACAATAACAGGCTTCTTAAATAGATCTTCCGCTAAATAACGCTCATGTTCTGATTGCAGATCGATACCCCACTCAACAGGATACTCAAATTTCTTTTTGGCTTTTTCTAGTAAACTAACCGCTTCGGTATAGGTGATTCGTTCAAATTCATTGTTAATAATATTATCTGCTTTCGCCAAGAGAGTCTTGTCCACCCATTTGTTAAAAAACTCCAGATCATCAGGGCAGTTATCTAATACATATTTAAAGATGTATTTGAGGAATTCTTCGGCTAGGTTTTGATCTCCTTCCAAGTCGCAAAAAGCCATTTCTGGTTCAACCATCCAAAACTCAGCCAAATGACGGGAGGTGTTTGAATTCTCGGCACGGAAAGTTGGACCAAAAGTATACACTTCACTTAAAGCCATTGCTCCCAATTCTGCCTCCAACTGTCCCGATACCGTAAGATTTGTTGCTTTACCAAAGAAATCTTGCTTAAAATCGATTTCTCCTTTGTCGTTTTTTGGCGCATTCCCTAGAGGCAAAGTAGTTACCTGAAACATTTCACCGGCCCCTTCTGCATCTGATCCCGTTACGATAGGTGTGTGTAGATACACAAAACCTTTGTAGTGAAAAAATTGGTGGATTGCATAAGAAACATGGTGCCTTACCCTGAAAATAGCCCCGAAAGTATTCGTTCTAAAGCGTAGATG